>ENA-OZAH01000076-OZAH01000076.1-human-gut-metagenome-genome-assembly--contig:-NODE-76-length-63177-cov-127.481084_pt1 | contig 63177 bp, 57 predicted proteins | sample MGYA00243304_ERZ653505 | MGnify/ENA primary metagenome ERZ653505 (study PRJEB26926, sample SAMN06164925) | human gut metagenome | biome: ENVO:00009003; feature: ENVO:2100002; material: ENVO:00002003...
AATATAGTGCTTGGTCTGCATGGACAGTTAATATTTCTAATAGTGGAAATGTTGCTGCTAGTGGAGGTAGCTCAAATATAACTACTTCTGCAAGTAGGACAAGAACTTGGACGTGGAACGGAGTTAGTGGAAGTGGTGGAACTGAAACAGGAATTGGAACTCCTACTCTTAGTAAAGTTAGTGGTGCTGGTTCTTTTGCTAGTAATAAAGTAACTTATGATAATAATACTTCTACAAGTGCTAGAAGTACAGTTATTAGAGCTACAATGGATTCTGTAACTAAAGATACTACTGTAACTCAAAATGCTGGTTCTAAAACTTATAGTAGTTGGGGAGCATGGTCTATTAGTTTAAGTGCTAATGTAACAACTATTGCTGCTGCTGGTGGAAATGCTACATTATCTACTTCTGCTACTAGAAGTCGTACTTGGACTTGGAATGGAATTGGTGCTACACATACTGATACAGAAACTGCTACACCTACACTTAGTGGTAGTGCTAGTGGATTTACTTTAAGTGGTAACACTGTTACTGCTAGTAACAATACTACAACAAATAGTCGTAGTATAACTATTACTGCTACTAGCAATAGTATTTCTAAATCTATTACTATAACACAATCTGCTGGAGCTAAAACAAATATAACTTCTAATACAAAAGTGTTATTTGGATATAATTATAAAGATTTTGATAATAATTTTGATAATTATACTGAAGCTATTAATAATACTGTATATATTAATAATGCTAAAGATTGGGATGAAATTGATAATAGTGAATTTAGAATAAATATTGGTTTTAAAGTTATTATTACTGAAAGTTATAAATGGAATGGTGTAGGTAATACTATTTCTTCTGAATATTATGGTTCTATTAAATATAATAAAAATAATTCATTTTCTGGATATAGTGAGTTATTAGAAGATGCTACTAGACATCAATGGTGTGGCGGTGTTTATTTACTTGGAAGAAGTAATGCTTATGCTGAAGAATTTTCTTGTACATATAAAACTAATAATAATATAATTATTACTTTATATGCTAGACGTCCTAGATTATATTGGCAAATATGGTGTAATGAAATTCTTGAACAAAGAGACCAACCTTTTATTGTTAATGTTAATAGTGTTACTAGAGCAAAATTATATAATAATAATACTATAGCTGAAGGTTGTGTTGGTAGTGGTGAACAATATTTATATCTATTTAGTACATCAAATATGATGGCTAATAAAAGTATAACTATAAAATTAATAAGAAATAATAATCCTGATGATGTTTGTAAATTAACTGGTTTTACTGATACAAATAAATATACTAAAACTAGGATTAGTCTTGAAGAAAATAAAACTGTTATAAAAACATTTGTAATAAGTTACATTCAAACATTGCCTATTGATCTATGTAAAATTACATTTAAATATGCTGAACTAAATTTTAGAATATTTATAGCTAAAGGTACTGGTAATTAATATGATAAGAATACTATTTAATATAACAATATTATTAATGCTTATATTGTTTATTTACTCATTAAAGTTATTTAAATTAATCATATAATTATGAACGATAAACAACTATATGAAAAACTAGGTCAGAATAGTTATGATAAAGTATTTCCTATTACTTATCTTCAAAATATTCTTGACAAAGATACAAACAATGATTTAACTGTTGTTCTTTCTAGATTTAATCATTTATGGATTCCATATCAAGGAACTAGAGTTAATACTCGTAAAGCTGTTCCTGCTATTTTTAGACGTAATAGTCTTACTATTAGTTATTATGATGCTGAACATAATCTATCTGTAACTGAAAGTTATATAGGTAGTAATCTTCAAGCTGGAGTTGAAACTAGTTGGGTTTCTGATGATAATTGGACTAAAATTCTTAGTGAGAAATATCTTGAAGAAAGTGGAGCTAAAATTCCTATTGCTAATGGAACTATTGATTGGGATATGCTTAATGAAGCTCTTAAACAAATGATTGCTGGAGATGGTAAAATTAATATTATTAATTATCCTGATGAAGAAGATATTACTATAAGATTAAGTCCTGGTTGCTGTAATGTTAATCGTCTTAGTCTTAAAGATAGACCTTATGAGCCTGAATATAAAAGCGGTAAAGGATATAAAATAGTTCGCAAGGTCTTACTCCCCGTGGAGGATGATGCTAGTAATGCAGAACAGCTTTTATTTAATGGTTTTCTTGATGATACTTATTGTGAACAATATGGTCAGATAATTCTTAATACTGATAAATATGAAGTTATTAGAACAGATTTAGGTAATACTGCTGGTATTTATTATGATACATATCATAAATTATTTGTTCTTAGAGTTAAGACTATTCATGATGGAGTTGGATTTTATAATTATTATACTAGATGGACTATTGTAGAACCTACTGATAGAGTTCATCCTCTACGGGAGGTCAACACTCCTGTTTATGGAAATAGTGAAGATTATAATATTTATAATACTTGTCTTTCTGATGAACGTCCAAGACTTGATATTATATATGTTAATTCAGTAGATAATATTAAATATTATTTTAATGAAGAAAATCTAGTTCAAGTTAAGAATAATATTTATCTTAATTATAAAGCTGTTCTTACTCAAGATATGCTTAATGAAGAAAATACTCGTTATATTATTCGTTATGCTTTTGATTTAAATAGTAAAACTATTACAATGCCTAGCGGATGTGAACTTGTATTTGAAGGTGGTATTATAGAAAATGGTACTATTAATTTGAACAAATGTAAACTTACAGGTATGGTTGGTGAAGAATCTGAATATCTTCCTAATGTTACTTGTAGTAATTGGGCTGTTGGTCAAATTGAATATCGTGGTGGAAAGATTTGTTATTGGAATGGTACTGAATGGAGAGTAATGGGTGATACTTCTGCTATGGAATGATATACCAAAGAAGAAATTAATAACATGTTTGATAATTACTATACTAAAAGTGAAACTTATAGTAAACAAGAAGTTAATAATTTACTTGGTGGTTATGTTACTAATGATACATTTAATAGTTTTAAAGAAGAAATAAATCAAACTATTACTCAAAGTGTTAATCTTGATAAGATTCAAAAAGCTATTAATGATGGACGTAATCGTACTGATGCTCTTATTGAGAAAAATAACACTGACCATTTTAATCTTTACAAATATACTCGTGACGCTGATGATGATATCCGTAAAGAGTTATCTGATTTGAAAGCTGAATTGGCTGTTACTAAAGCTATTCGTCCTTATCAAGATAAACTTATCCAATGCGAAATGGAAAAGATGTTTACGGCTGGTATCAACTATACTGATAGAAAGACTTGTAATGTTATCTATGGTGTAGTTACTCTTTCAAATGAACCTACTGTTACTGGTCTAGTTGGACGTAATGCTTATGGATGCTTACCATGTGGTTTTACTCAACCTGCTAGCGGAACTCCTGCTCAGTAATATTACTAAGTTTGATTAAGAACATAAAATTGAAAGAGATATGATACCTGTTAATCAATTCATACTAGGTAGTAGTGACCCTTTACTATACCCTAGTGAAAAAATGACTAATATTATGAGAGAAATTCCTTACTAAAGTGTTTGAAAGTGCTATTACATTTTGGTTTAAAGATGTAGATTTTGATGGTGATAAAGTATGGGAATATTTCTACATGAATAACTAATCATTGTTGTAAAACTATAAAAGGGAATTATCTTCGGATAGTTCCCTTTTTTATTTATCTAAATTTTAATATGGACAAATTTATTGATGTAATTATAAGTGGTATTCTTAATAATTTTGATTTTGGATTTATGTTTATTGTTAATGTTCTAACTTATATTATTATTAAAGTTATTGATTACTTTAATGGTGATAATAAAGTTCCTACTTGGCAAAAACGATGTGTATTAGTAATAAGTATTTCTACTATGGCTGGTATTTATATTGCTGCTGGATATGATAATACTATTATGCTTGTTAATAGTGCTGTACTTGCTCCTGTGTTTTGGAGTTGGGTTGTTAGTCCTATTCTAAAGAAACTTGGAGTTGGCTATAAAGATATTGATAATACTATTGGTTAAGATTGTATGAGATTGATTAGCTAGGTTTGATTGACTAATTCAAACCTGCTCCATCCTCTACGGGGAGTATAGCTTGCCAAATTTGGCTAATTTTAAGCCTAGCTGATTAACTGTACATGATTTAATGAAAGTCTTGCTATGAGCCTAAAAAGTGGCTCTATGAACGTACATAAATATTTACAATATTAAATTTTAAAATAGTAAAGTTATGAGAGTTATTAAGACTAAACATTTTCCTTTTAATGGTTATAAAGCTATTAATCTTTTTGGTATTATATTTACTAAAGGTGAATTAAGTAACAAAGAACTTAATCATGAATCTATTCATACAGAACAAATGAAAGAGATGTTATATATCTTTTTCTATATATGGTATGGTGTTGAATATCTTATTATAAGACTATTTCATATTAAACAACATGATGCTTATAAAGATGTAAGTTTTGAAGAAGAAGCTCATATTAATGATGATAATCTTAATTATATTAGTAAACGTAAACATTATACTTGGACTAAATATCTAGGTATTAATAGTTCTAAAACTGCTTAATTAAAAAATGTTAATAATATTGTTAAACTACTTGTTATTAATAATATAATTTATATTTGTAATAAACTAAATTCTAAAGATATGGAAGATGATAAAAGAGTTAATTATAAGTTAGATGCTATTAATAAACTTATTAATAATCTTAAACTTAGTATTTCTGGTAATAAAGAGCATGATGAGCTTAAAGAAAATAATGTTATAGTTAATCTTGATGAGATTAGTCAAAAGATTACTGAATTACATAAAATGGTTAAAGCTGAATTTGATGAGTTTGAAAATCAACATAAAAGTGAATCTGATGAAACTCAAACTCTTCTTAATAGTCGTTTTGATAAAGTTGATGCTAAATTAGATAGTATTAAAGCTGCTGTTGATAGTATGAAAACTACTATTAGTAATAAACTTGATACTGTTAATTCTACTATTAATAAAGCAAATACAGATATAGTTGCTGCAATTAATGCTATGAAAACTAGTAATGATACTAAAAACGATGCTATAATTACTGCTCTTCAAAGACTTGTAACTAAAGTTAATCAAAATACTAATAATATTAATTCTCTTAACGATCGAGTTGATGCTCTAGAACAAGCTTAACATGAATTTTAATTTAGTAGAGATGTATAATGGCTTGTTAAGATTTAACAAGCATATACTAAATGAACTTGCAGAAGGACTTAAACATCTTAGTTGGGTTCGGTCGGATTCTGATGCTCATGTCGGTTTCTTTACCACAGTTAAGCTTGATTAAATAAGTCCACGTGGAACTGTTGCTAGGAGTAGTTGGTTAATTTGTTTTCTGTTTTTGTATTTCTCGATACTACTCCTGCAACAGTTTATTATAATATTAAATATAATAAACTTAAAACATAATATATTATGACTAAAGATAAACTTAAAGATGATGTTATTAGAACTATATGCTGTTTAAATAGTGATATATCTAATAAAGATAGAGAACTTCTAATTAAATTGTTTAATTCTATTATAGATTATACTAATAATACTGAACTTGAACAAGAAATTGGTCAACTTCAACAAAAATATAATGAATTAACTAGAGATATTAATGAAATAGAAAAATTAGCTAATGATGTAAGAACTAAACATAATTCTTTATATAGTGATGTTAATAATACTCTTAAACCTAAAATAAATAGTATTAATGATAGAGTAACTGCATTAGAAAACGCAAGTAAATCTTAACATGGCTAGTCTTAATCAATTAGTTAGTGAATTTGCTCATGCTGTTGGCAATCCTAATAGTATTCCTCTTAGACGTAATCTTCGATATGCTATTCTTCATGGTCGTAATGAATTAATTCGTAAAAGTTATGAAAATCATAAATATGTTGATAAAGGTATTCAGCAACGTATTCGTGTTTCTATTATTAATGTTCCTGATGGTGATTTATATAATAGTCAAAGTCTTGGGCTTCTTGCGATTAAACGTACTAAACAAGAAGTTCCAAAGCCAGTTAGACTTATTAATAACTTACCTTTCCAATCAATTAGAACTACAGGACATACTGGGATAGAAATACCATTTGCAAAAGAAGCTAGTGCTAAGTTTTATCATTATCTTGCAGGTATGTGTAATCTTCCTGTTTATGATTATATTAATGGTTATATTTATTTCTTTAGTAATAATAAAGATTGGTTTCAAAATATAGGTTCTATTATTATTGAATCTCCATTTGAAATTCCTTATCTTGTTCCTACCGAAACTGTTGAAAAAGCTAAAGATGTAAATTATGACCCTATTGATGATGAAGCTAAATACGATGATGATGAATTTCTTATTCCTGAAGATATGATTGGAGCTCTTAAAGAGATTGTATTTAAACGTAATCTTGTTGAAGTTCCTCGTCAAACAAATGAAACTCCTATTGATAATTTTGTAACTAGATAAATTATGATTAAAGATATAGATATTAGTCATTATTATAAAAAGTTTATTGAAACTTCTAATGACGATATGGCAAAATATAATAAAGAACTTGAACTTATAAATAAGATGAAAGCTGATTGTCGTGCTTATATTAAAAGTAAAAATCAAGTTATTAAAGATGATTTAAAAATTAATCTTAATGAATATGGGTTTCAATTTCTTAATGATAATGTTGAATTAATTAATAAATTAGAGCAATTAATTAATAATCAACTTAGTTATACAGTTGGAGAAAGACGTATTGTTCTTCTCCAACTTTTGCGTTATTGTAACTTAGCTAAAAAAGTAAACGATTATATTATTGCTCTTAAACTTGCTACAAGACGTTCTGAATTAAGTCTTTCTGATTATAAAAAGTACATTCATAAGTATTATAGTTATGGTGTTCATAAATGTGTTCTTGAAGGTTATGCTTATCACTTTAAATATGAAATTGGTGATTTAGTTATTAATTTCTGGAGATATAGAGATAAACCTAGAGATACTTATGTTGATTGGAACGCTACTAGACTTAAAAAACAAGAAATTATTGATGCTGGTCTTAAACCTTATGATAAAGAAGAAGCAGAAATATATAAAATTCGTGGACTTAAGTATGATGGTATTCCTTATGTAGTTTATAAAACTAATAAAGAGTTTTATGAAATACAACTTATTAATAATGGAACTCATAGTTATAGTGCTATTAAATTTAAGTATGCTAATTATATTAATAGAGAACTTAGAGGTAAAGATGCTAAGCAACTTAATTCTGAATGTAAAACTGTTGATGATATTTTTAATCTTAAATTAGGATTAAGAAGTAAACTTCTTGTTTATCTTGAACGAGAACCTAATGCTCCATTTAAATATATTAGAAATGTTAATCAACAAAAGTATGAACGTGGAGCACATAATAATGGTAATAAAACTAGATATAAAAACTAATATTATGGCAAATAATAAAACGATTACGATAGAACATATAATTGGTAAACTTGATAATGATTTCAATCCTGATGGAAGTGATTGGATTCCTAGAGTTCCTGCTTGGTGTGTTGATGCTATGAATGAACTTAAAGTTCTTCGTAAAGTTGATAAGAAAATGAAACTAACCGTCATTAATAAGATAGCTAAAAGTAAATGTTGTCTTATTGATGACGGTCTTAAAGTATATGATAGTAATGGTTGTGAAGTACCTAGAGCTGATACTAGTAAATATAGATGTAGTGATACTGAATCTGCTCCATCCTCTACGGGGGGTCAAGCGGAGGACGAAAGTCCGGAGCGTGCTACTAATAAAGACTATCTTGGTATGCCCGATGATTGTTGTCCTAATGGTTCTAGAACTAGAGAAGTTATTGATACTGGTAAAGTAGGATGTAATCCTGTTGTTTATACAGTTCATAATAATACTGAATGTCCAAGATGTCAGCATAAAGTTCATTCTCATTGTCAGACCCCCCGTGGAGGATATGATAAGTCAAATCATAATTATATTCTTATTGGAGGTAATACTATTGAACTTAATTTTAATGATACTTGTATAACAGTTGTTTATAAAGATGTTGAAACTCAATATAGTGATAACTATCATTGTGAGATTCCTGTTATACCTGCTAATGGTAAATTAATTCAAGGTCTTACTTATTATTGTATGGCTCGTATGCTTATGAGAGGATATAAACATCCTGTGTTTAATCTTTCTGCTAGTCAATATGGAACTAATCCTTTCTATCTATGGGAAAGTATGAAGAAAGATATTAAGACTAGTGTTTTATTAGATGAACAAAGCGATGATGATAGTGGTTGGAATGAGTTCTTTTATAACTTTACTTTTCCTAAATAATTATGAATATACAAAAGAAACTTAATCTTAATAAACATCCGGGTGATTGTGTACCTTATTCATTAGTTGCTGCTAAAAATATTAAGATAAGTAATGACGATAGGATGATTGTTAATGAAGAAGGACTTGAAGATTGTAGCATAATTGCTAATAGTATTCATGAAGACGGTATTAATAATTTTAAAATAGTTGGTGTTATTCCTACTAGTACTGAACTTATTTTATTTGTTATTAATGTAGATAATAATGAATCTTATATTTATAGATATAATGAAGAATCTTCTAGTTGTTATAGAGTAAATAGTAATTGGAAATATAATGGTGGTAAGATTAAAGGAACATATACATATAATGTTAAAAATCATCTTATAATTGCTGTTGCTGAAAGCGATGCCTCTATTGATGTTCCTCTTAAAACTATTAATATTGATTTAGATTCTGGAAGTCCTGATACTGAAATGTCTATTATTCCTCAAGTAACTTTACCCACAGTTAGCAATTTAAATTATGTTAGTGGAGCTGCTTATAAAGGATTTTATTTTATGTTTATTAGATATAAAATAGATAAGACTAATTATACTAAATGGTATAGTATTGGATTTCCTATTTTTAATGATGTTATAATTCCACAAGTTATTAATAAAGTTTGTTTTCGTAAAGAGTTTGTTTATGATCCTAAAGATGACCCTAATGGATATTGCTATGGAAATAGTGATTCTTTTAGTGATTCTAAAGATATATGTAATCAAACTTTTGAAGTAAGTATTACTGGTGGTCGTTCAGGACTTTATCAATTAGGACTTATTATATGTAAAAAAGATAGTACGCAAGCTTTTAGAACTGATGATTTAAATAGTAATATTTTTAAGTTTAGTAGAGATGTACTTGTGGAATATAATATAGCAGATTTAACTACTGATTATTATAATTATTATAATGTTGGTAACATTATTAATTATAAAAATAGAATATATATTGCTAATTATGATGAAAAAAGTGATAATGATAATAGAACTTTGAGTGATGGTAAAACATTAGAAGAATCTGTTAATGATATTGTTATTAAACTTAGAAATAAATCTGTTAATGCTTATTATAACAGTTATAATGTTGTAAATGCAGTTAGTGAAAAAGGACCTTATTTTAAAATGGCTAGTCTTGGATTTACTGGAACTGTAGATTATGAAATAGCTGATTATACTAAACTATTTAATAATAATCAATATCCTTTTCGTACTTTTAAAACTTTTCTTAATGAAACTGTTATTCAAGGTATTGCTGCTCATGAATATTTAAAAGTTAATTATAATACTGTAATAAAAGTAGGTTCTAAAGGCGGAGCTAATATTAAAGAATATTTAGCATGTAATTGTTTTATTATTCCTACTAGTTATAAGTATGAAAATAATATATCTAGTTATAGTTTACCTAGTAAAGTTAAAATTGTTTGTTATACTTATAATGGTGTTGGATTTACAGAAGATGCTGTATTTACTAGCGGAGTTATAATATTTGGAACTACTAAATTTGATATTGATAATTGTAAAATGAGAATTACTCATAGTGTAATTGATCCTTCTTATGATTTTAATGAACGTAAAAAGAATGATACTCTTATTCCTGGAGAAGTATATAATTTCTTTATTCATTTTGTTGATAAGTATGGTGATGCTAGTAGAGGATATAAATTATCTAATAAAGATAAATATATAAATGATGTTATAAATGATAATTCTCATTGTACTATAATAACTGTTAATTGGGTTAATGGTACTGCTGGTACTATTCCTTATTGGGTTGTAATTAGTGGAACTATTCCAATATCTAGTATTAGTTCTAATGTTAAACGATATATTGCTGATAATAAAATTGTAGTTTATACTGCTGAACCTATTAATAATCCTTTAACTAATATTTTACTTAATAGTGCTGGCGAATTAAAAGCAACTAATAGAGATGATTTATATATTCTTATTTCTAATTATTTTATAGACTATCAAGATAAAGATAAATATAATGATTTATATGTTTATCAAGTTATAAATAGTGGTAGCTATATTCCAACTAGTAATCAAATTATTTATGGCAATTATGATAATGAAGCTAAATTTGGTTATTATGAAAATATTAATGGTGATGAACTATTTAGAATACCAGATTTAATATTTAAGTCTGAATCTATTGGTGGAGAACATACTAGAGGTTTTGTATATAATATGAATGATACCTTTAATAAGTTCTATATTAATGTTAATATTGATAATAATCTTTGGAATAAAATAAAAGAATTAGGTTATGTTGGTTGGTTTGTTAGTTATGAAAAAGTAGAACCTATTACTAGATATACAGGATTATTAACTAGAAAAGATTTTGCTAATATAGCTAGTAATGTTACATGGCAAGAATCTAATTATGCTGCTAAGCCAGGTTTTGTTTCTAATAATTATACTAGTGATAAATGTTATCTATATAGTGGTAGATTTGACGTTGATGATACTATTAAATATGATTTTAATATAATTCGTATTGATGGTAAATGTACATTTGAACCGTTTAGAGAAAAATCTGATGTTGTTGATATGGTTATTAATACTACTTATCCATATAGTTATAATATGCCTGTTATAGGAGTAATAAGTAGAAATGTATATAAACCTATTAATAATTATAAATTAGTAGTAGCTGATAGTATAGCAGATGATAGAGCTGGAAAAGGTACAGCATTAGAAATGGATGATTATAAAGAACTTTCTTTAGATGTTGAAACTATGTTTCTTGCTACTGTTCTTAATTGTACTAGAAATATTTATATTAATAAAGAAAAAGAACTTATAAGACTTAATGATGTTCGTTATTCTAGTGGAACATATTCTATTGAACATGGATATAATGGTAGAATGACATATGATGGAGTATTAGTATATAATGATAATAGAGTTATTATGAATGAAGGAGATTATAGATTATATTCACCTGATAATATTCCTTATTATTATATTGATGGTAAACATCCTTGTTGGTTTGATAAACCTTTTGTTGAATATATTCAATTTCCTCTTTATAGCGATAAGTTCTTTGAAAGTAAATGTTTTAATAATGAACCTAGTAAAATAGCATTTAATATTAAAGAAGAAACTGATACAAAAAGTGTTGCATTTGGTACGTTTGTAGAACCTAAAAATAGTGTTGATTTATTTAAAGACCCTATTGGTAATGTTGACCAATTTGTTCCTAAGTTATTAACTCAATATCGTAATGATATTATTAATATTACTCGTTTTGATAAAACTATAAGACGTAGTAATATTATTCAAGATGAAAGTGAAGTTAATGCTTGGAGAGTATTTCCTATTGAAAGTTATAAAAATATTACTGAAAATAAAGGAATAATTACTAATCTTGTTGGTATTGGATATTATCTATTAGTACATACTCAACATAGTATGTTTATGTTTGATATCAGTGCTGCACTTAAAACTAGAGATGAAAATGTACAACTTTATCAACCCGATGCTTTTGAAGTTGATTATAAAGAAGTTTTTACTAGTGATAAAGGATATGGTGGATTGCAAGATGATTTAGCATATATAGTTGGAGAATTTGGTTATATATTCTATAATGACGATTTTCATAAACTTTATCAATTTGATGATGGTCAACTTAAAATAATGGATGAAGATATTAAATTATGGTTAGATAAATATCATCCTAATAAAGTTAGATTTGCTCATGATAAATTTAATAATCGTATTCTAATTAAATTTGATTATACTTATGATAATATTAATCCTAACACTAAAGAATCTATTATAGAATCACATAATGAAGTTATTAGTTTTAATTATAAAGTAGGTAGTTTTATTAGTTTACATGATTATTATTTTAATAATGCTTGGTCTACTAAAACTAAATGTTATTTTCAAACTGAACATAACAATGATAGACTTAACTGCCCTCTTCATGTATTTACTTATGAATATAATTATGGTAGATTTAATACTCACATGAGTGATGATAGTAGAAGTCTATATTTAGTATCTAAACAAGAAGTTGGTGATGAGCCTATATTAGTTCATAATAGTTATATTGATATTATAGTTAATGAATCTTATGAACTTATTAAATTTCTTGAATTTATTAAATATAAAGTGCGTAAGATATATATTCCTATTTATAGTGATAATACTAATAATCCTGTAGATTTAAGAGAACATCCTTATGCTGGAGATATACTTCGTATATTTAATGAAGATAATGATACTGATGATATAGATATTAATATTGATAAACTTAATGAATTTAATAAGTATAAAAAACCTTGGTATGAACTAACTCAATATAACTTTAATTATTTTCGTAATACTATTAATAAACATCCTAACTCTCCAAGTGATAAACTTCGTAGAGTTTATGGTAATTATTTTATAGTTCGTTTTATATTTAATAATACAGATAATAAGCGCATTGAATTTGAAAGTCTTGAATGTGCTCAAACTCAATTTAGAAAATTATGATACAATATAGAGATAGACAAAGACAAAAAGCTTTTATTGGTGCTATTATTGGTGCAGCTGCTAGTATTGCTGGTGGTATAATTAAAGGTAATAAACAAAAGAAAGCTCAAGAAAAAGCCCAAGCTGAAGCTCAAGCTGCACAAGACCATAAAGATGCTTTACAAAATGCTCAAGCTTTAACTAGTGCTTATGCTAATCAAGATTATGTTGGTCAATATAATGATAAGCTTACTCTTAAATGTGGTGGTAGAGTTCGACGTAAAGCTAATTTTGGTACTGAGTTTGCTCAAGCTCTTCCTGGACTAGGTAATCTTGCTAGTTCTATTACAGGAGTTCAAGGACTTGGTGAATTAGGTACTGCAATAGGTCAAGGTATTTCTGCTAATCAACAAATTAATGAAAATAAACGTATTGCTCAAGAAGCTGAACAGCGTAAACAACTTCAAACTGGTCAACAGCAACTTAATATTACTTCTGATAAAATGACTAATCCAATGACTATGTATCAACGTTCTAGTTTTATTAATAAATATAAATGTGGTGGACGTAGAAAAGCGTGGATTGGTGCTGCTATTGGAGCTGCTGGAAGTTTAATTGGTGGTATGTTTGGAAGTAAAAGACAACAACCAATTCAAGTTAAACAAGCTGACCAAGCTAGTTATAGTGCTCCTAAAACTGGTCTTGAACGTCCTGAATGGATTACTAATGGTACTGTTCAACAACCTGTTATGCCTCAATCAGTATATCGAGATAGGCTAAATGTATATCGCTGTGGCGGTCATAAACGCTAGTCTTTTGCTCTCTGTTGAATTATTATATATAGGTATGAACTATTAATCGACTGATAGGCTATCGTTCAGCAGAGAGCCTTAAAATCAATCAAATTACAATTTCTCATTATATTATATAAAATGCCTAGAAAAGATAAAGTTATTCATATAAGTAATTTACCTAGTACATTTAGAGGTAATGTTACTCGTAATGGAAGATTTATTCAAAACGGTATTCCTCCACTTGGTGGAGCTTATGATAAAGTTGCTAAATCTACTGGTTTAATAAGACTCGGTAATGAATTTCTCTATAATGGTGTAAACAATTTGGTGTCTAAAGATAATAGAGAAAAATTAATGAATAATACTGCTGGTAGACTTATTAATTATGTTAAAGATTTTAATAAAGAATCTTTTCCTAGTGATGATGAACTTGGACCAACATTTCCATTTAATATTATTCAAACTCCTAAAAGTAATGGAAGAAATCTTTCTCAAAAACAATATGCTGTTGGTGGTAAAATACCAAATGTAGTTGCTGGTGGTATTGCTCAACCTCTTGGTAATAATTTCTTTTATATGAATGGAAGAAAACATAGTCAAGGTGGTATTGATATTGGACCTAATGATAAAACAGGTATTGAAGTAGAAGACGGTGAAGTTGTTGAAACTAATGGTAATGAACTTAAAGTTTATTCTGCACAACCTATTATTAATGGTGCTAGTCCAGCTAAATTAGTTATGGGTGGAGCTAATCCTAATAAAGTATTTAAAGCTCAGGAAGATTTTAAAGATAGAAATGGTATTAATGATGATGGTAGTAAAGCTACATATGGTAAAGAAAAAGAAAATGAAGGATTGTTTACTAAAATAGATGATTATGCTAATACTGCAGAGAAAGCATTAGCTATTCCTAATATGGCTTCATCTGCTGCTACATTAGTTGCTCCTAATCCTTATACAGCAGTAGCTTCTTATATTACAGGTCTTGGAGGAGCTGTTATAGATATGTATCAACTTGGAAGAGCATTATATAAAAAAGATTATCCAGATGTTGTTAAAAATGCTGTTGATATTGGAACTTCTATTATTGGTATTAGAGCTTTAAGAAATGCTAAAAAATTTAGAGAATTAGATAAAGCATTAAGAACTAATGGTGCTGATAGAGAAATGGTTCGTAAAACTATTGGAAGAACTGCTAAACATAAACGAACATTTTATATGACTAAAGAAGCTAGTAAAGCTATTAATTATGAATCTGTTGGATATTCTACAATACCTGCCGGTGCTGCATTAAATTTAGCAGATACTGATAGTATTAATAATAAAAAGAAACTTGGAGGTAAAAATATGATTGTAAGTATTAGTGGTAATGTTAAGAATGGCTTAATCCATTCTCCATCCTCTACGGGGGGTCGAACCGATAAACTTAGAGCAGGTGGAAAACGTATTAATCGTGATGGTAGAACATGGGAATATGATGAACAAATTAGAGCTTATGTTCCTATTACTAATAGAACTATTAGTAGAACTTCTGCTTATCCTATTAATAAATCTGCTAGAGGAGAAACTATTATTGGAAGTGATTATACTTTTAGAAATGGAAGATGGTCTAAAAATAATAATGTAAATACTAATACTAATAAACCTAATATTGATAATGGAAATCGTCGTCCTCAATATTATGCAGAACGTAGACTTCCTTTATTTGAAGATGGTGCTGGTATTACTAGTGGTTTAGTTAGAGCTGGTTGGAGTCATGGAAATGATAAAGGTATTAGTACAAATAATACTAATATTCCAAATTTGCCTGCTACTAAATCTAAAGGGAATACCCCCCGTAGGGGAAGGAATAAGTCAAGTCAATCAGTTCAATCTAGTTCTACTAAAACACCTCCTACTGCTGTTTATAATCGTAATCTTCCTACAATAGAAGCTAGCATTCCTACTACTTTACCTGTTTCTACTAGTGTTCCTGTTAAACAATCTAGTCAATCTGATGGTAAAGGTCAAGGTAAATTTAAAAACATTACTACTGCTGATTGGATAGGTCTTGGTAGTAATATTGCTGGAGGATTAGGTAGTTATTTTGCAAGTAAACGAGCTATTAATAAAATGAGAGGTCCTGGCAGACCTACTCTTATTAGTGCTAATAAACTTAAAACTAAATATAATATTAATCCTCAACTTGATAGAATTAGAGAAGATAAATTTGAAGCTTATCGTGATATTGATTCTAATACAGCTAGTAGTCGTGTAAGTTTAGCTCGTAAGCAACGAGTTCGTAATGCTGCTGGTCAAGCTGCTAATGAACTTTATGGTAATAAAGAAAATATAGAAACTAATCTTATTAATCAAGATAGACGTAATCAGCAAAGTGTTCGTCAATTTAATGCTCAACAATACAATCAATATATAGATAGAAAAGCAGCATTTGATAATGGTATTAGAGAAGCTAAAGTAACTAATATTAATAATTTATTTAGTGGAATTAATGCTGGTATTCAAGATATGATTAGTAGATATGAAAATCGTAAAGCTTTAAATAATACTATTAGTGCTATGAGAGCATCTGCTCCTAATGTAGATGATAGAATTATGCGGGATGCTGGAGTTGATTATGATGAATTTATTATTCGCAAACGTAGAAAACTTGGAGGAAAACAATCATGCCGATAAACTTTTATACTCCTACTTTTAGACAACAAGTTAATCCTATTGACTTAAATGTCTTAGCTAGAACTTATAATACTCTTGAACAAGGACATCAACAAGCTATTCAAACTAAATCTCAGATTGATGCTCAACTTGCTCAATTAGATTTAAATGAAGCTGAAGATGCTTGGCGTCAAGAACAACTTAATAAAGTTCGTAATGCTCTTACCGAAAATATGCAATATGGTAATGCTTATTCTAGTCTTGATGATATAGTTGGAACTTATGGAGATATAACTTCAAGTCCTGGAATGATTGGTCGTTTACGTGCTCAACAAGATTATAAAGCATATATGAATAATCTTGATAAACGTACTGATTTATCTGAAGATTATAAGAATTATTATCGTGCTGTTAATAAATATAATTATCAAGATATAACTGATAAGAATGGTAATGTTATTGGTGGAAGTAAATGGACTCCTATTGATAAAGAAGTTTCTGAAATTCCTATGAATCAAATACTTAATCAAGCACTTCAATGGGCTGCTAAAGAACAAGGCGGTGGTAGTCAAACAAGATGGCTTGATGCTAACGGTAAAGTTACTGATGATATTACTAAATCTGTTACAGGAGAAATTTATTCTCATACTAAAGGTGATTGGCAAAGGTTAAGTAAAGCTAAACTTGCTGAAGCTGTTAAAGCTGTTATTGAAAATACTCCTGGTGCTAAAGCTAGTCTTGAACAAGATTATAAGATTGCTAAATGGAAATATGACCAAAATGGAAGTAATCCTGATATAACAGATAAAAATGGTATTCTTCTTACTCCTGAACAATATCTTGCTAAACGTATTGACCCTTTCTATAATGCTGCAACTTTTTATAATCAAAGTAGTAATACTACTTATGGTGAAGCATGGAAAGCTCAATTAGCTTTATCTAAACAAGCTATTTCTGGAAGTAATACTCAAACTAAACAAGCTATTGATAATTTAACTTATAAAGGTACTCCTGTTCGTATTGATAATTTTATGCCTGCTCAAGCTCAAGCTGAAATTACTAGCAATAGACAATCAATAGCTGGATTACTTAGTAAATATAATCCTGATATTAATATTAATTTAAGCACTGCTAACCCAGATGATATTAGAACTAGTATTATGACTAATATTACTAATCCGTCTGATAGAGCATATGCTTTAAGTTATCTTAATGATATTATTGATAATCAAGAATATATTAATAGTCTTAAAGTTAGTAAATCTCAAGATAGTATTGATGGATTTGATACATATAATTCAATTATTAGTTTAAGCGATTTACCTAGTAATAAATATTCAGATAGATATAGTAAATATGTTAATCAAATATTTGGAGATAGTTCTGCTATTAGACAATACTTTAATAACGATGATGTATATAATTCATTTATTAATGCTATTGGAGGAGAGAAAAAAGCTGCTAGTCTTGGAGTAAGATTTGGTTCTGATGGTAATGGTTATAGATATGCTGAATTACCTAAAGATTATCATAAATCTATTTATAGTTTTGGTAAAGCTGTTAAAGAAGCTGAAGATACTAGAAATCCTTTAAATGCTTTTCTTAATTCTGCTAAGACTAGATTTTTTGGTTATGGTGATAAATTTGTTCGAGTTGATTCTAATGGTGAAGAACATCATGCTGGATTACCAACAGGTAATAAAGAACCTTATATTGGTTTAATTGATTATGTTGATTCTCTTAAATCTAAAAATGATGCTGTTCTTGATGGTGGTCAAATAACTTCTTCTACTATTGGTATTAGTGCTTTAACTCCAGAATTAGCTGAAATTAATTTTATGATGAACGCTAATCCTGAAGAAGCTAGTAAACTTTCAGCTTATAAAAAGAATAAAGAAGAACAAGCTATGATGGCTATTCGTAGTGGTATTGATTTAACTCAAGGTGAAGCTTATATTACTAGTGAAAATGGAATATTTGAACCTATGACTTCTGAAGATAGAAAAGCTTATACTGCATATCTTAGAAGTGCTAAAGAAAATGAGATTACTCCTACTATTGTTCGTGACCCAAAAACTGGGGATGTTGGAGTTCAAATTAATATTGCAGGTTACTATGATACAGAAGGTAAACTTAAAAGAGAACCTATTACTTTACTTGTAGGTAGTGGTGCTATTGATAGTTCTATTATTCAATCTTGGAATCAAGATACTAGTTGGAGAGCTGCTGGTAAAGTAGAAAATTATTATAATGCTAATAGACCTATTTCTCTTACTAATAATGCTGCATTTACTGGAATTGATAAATTTAAATTAGTACCCAATGGTGGAGGTTTTAATTTAATTAATTCTACTAATAATCAAACTATTGGTTTAGTAAGTAAAGAAAATGCTGTTGATATTGTAGATAATTTATCTCAATGGGAACAAACTGTAACTGCTGTTAAAGCTGGTATGGCAGTAGATGAAAATGCTGTTAAGGCTATTCAACAAAATGTTGCTACTAAACTTGCCCAACTTAGTGGCAGTTCAGACCCTTATGTTATTCAATATTACTATAATGAATTAACTAATAATCTATATTAATATGGATGTATTAAAGTTTCTACAAGGTGGTAATAAAACACCTAATACTGAATATAATCCTAAAACTAAAAAGGGGGCTATACAGCCTCCTACTTTAGTTGATTACAACCCCGGCACTTCTATTAGTGACCGGGGTCGTGGTCATTTATTTAGTCGTATTGCTGAACAATCATATAATCTTAATCAATATGATATAGATAAATATGCTCCTTATGATGTTTATGTTAATCCTGTTGATGACCCAGAAAAACTTGATAAAGAACGTGCTGTTAATCAAAGTAATTGGGAACAAGGATTAAGAATGATTGGACAAATTGGTAATGAAATTACTGTTGGAACAGCTATTGGTTTTGCAGATTTAGCTGATGCTTTCTATAATATGGTTAGTAATAGTCCTAATGATTATCAATCTGAAATAAGTTCTGAACTTGAATCTTTAAAAGAATCTATTAATGAGCGTTTAGCTATATATAGAGAAAATCCTAATGCTGCTTTTGATATTGGAGATTTTGCTTGGTGGGCTAGCAATGCTCCTAGTATAGCTAGTTCTTTAACTCTTATGGTTCCTAGTACTGGTCTTGCTAAAGGTGTTTCTTTATTAGGTAAAGGTATAAAGTTTAATAAATTAGCTAATAAAATGGCTAATGCTATTAATATGACTCAAAAGAGTAGAGTCATTACTGGTAGAATAGCAGAAGCTACTGCTATTGGAGTTCCTTCTCGTTATCTTGAAAATTATCAAGAAGCTAGACAAACTTATAATGATATTGAAGATTATTCTAAAACTCAACTTGCTAATATGAATGATAAACAAAGAGAAGAGTTTTATAATAATAATCCTAAATATAAAGATATGTCTGATGAAGAAGTAGCTAAAGATATTGCTAAAAATAGTGCTGATATTACTTTTGCTGAAGATTGGGCTAATGTTCTTTTTGACGTATGGCAAGTTTATAGTTTAAAGAACTTATGGAAAAATGCTTTAAGTGGTAATACAACTAGTTCTAGACTTAGAAATTTAAATACTGCATTTAATAGTAATATTGATGATGCTGCTGCAATTACTAATGCTTTAAGTAATAAAACTACTAAACAAGCTATTACTAGTACATTAAAAGATGTGGGTAATGATATTCTTCATGGTGTTAGAGCTGAATGGACAGAAGGGGTTGAAGAAGCTATTAATTATATAGCTAGTCAAGATGGTTTATATAATGGTAAAAAAGTATTTGATAAAGATATTCCTCAACAAACTATCAAAGATTATCTTCAAGACCCAATGTTATGGGAGCAAGCATTTTGGGGTGCTCTTGGTGGTGTTACTTTTAGTAGTGTTATGAATAAAGCTGGAGAGTTTATTAATAAACGTCTTGATAAAGATTGGACTTCTGCTGAAAAACAAAGAGAAAACGAAATTCTTGGTCGTACTGCTACTTTTCAAGCATATCAAGAAAGACTTAATAGTATTGCTAATGGTAAAAATCCATTTATAACTATTACTGATGAAAATGGTCAACAGGTTAATCCAGATATTATTACTGGTACTGAAGAAGAACTTCGTAATATAGCTGAAAAAGAATATATGGATAATATTATTATTAATTCTATGAACGCTGGTAATTTAGGACTTCTTGAAAGTTCTATTAATAGTAAAGAATTTAATGATAGTATTACTAATAAACTTGGATTACAACAACAAGATAGTAATGAACTTATTAATAGATTTAAAACTGAAATTAATAATCTTAAAAATGAATATAATACTACTTTAAATAAAGTTAATAGACTTGGTGGCGGATTTGAAGTTGGTCGTATTATAGCTACCCAAATGGTTCATGCTCGTAATCGCCAAGAAAATTATAATAATCTTCTTAATTGGGCTAATGATGTTTTAAATCAAGATATTACAAATAATCATATTGAAGATGCTGATATTAATTCTGCAAAGAATGGTATTTATCAACATATTATTGATAGTATTCAAAGAGATATTAAAACTATTCAAGATAACGCTGCAATTAATAATTCTGTTAAACAAGAACGTATTGCTCAATTAAATGAGCGATTAGATGCTATTAATAAACTTTATATTCCTATTGATATTGAAAATAAAAATGATGTTCAATCAGCTATTCAACTTCAAAAACAATATAATGAAGTATTTAAAGATTTAGCAGAAGTTGTTAATGCTGAGATTAATGTTGAAGTTAATAAAAATCAACTTAATCTATCTGATGATAATATTAAATCTCGTATAACTTATCTTAATAACTTCTTTGATAATAGTCGTAAAAAAATTGTTAATAAAGCTATGGACGATTTACGTAATGCTTATAAACAATATGGTAAAGAATATGTCAATTCTGTTATTAAAGATGCTAATAATGGTAATAAACCTAATATAGATAAAGTTATTAGAGATGCTTATGCTGCACTTGATTTAAGTTCTAAAGGTAATGAACATCTTAAAAATACAATAGAACAATTAGATGAGATTGCTGAGATTGAAAACGATGTTAATAATACTCCTAAAGAGGAAGAAGTTGCTCCTGTTAATCATGATGTTAATGAAGTTAATGAAGTTAATGAAACTGATGTAGATGATACTCTTCCAGATGATGATTTTGAACGTGGTCAAATAGGTACTGATTTAGTTTATGAAAATATTGCTGATTTAGAAGATTCTTTAGGACATGAATCTACTAGTGGTGATTTACTTAATGCAAGACAATCTTTTATTGATAAACTTAGTCAAGCTGGATTTGAACAAACAGAAGCTAGTGATATAGTTAATAATATTATTGATGGTCTTACAGGAGGTAGTTTATATAGTTCTGTTCAAGATGATAGTACTAGACGTTTATTACTTAATGCTACTTATGCCACTGTTACAGGTAATGAACGCAATATAGAAGCTATTATGGATGATTTTGCTAATAGTGTTGATAGTGAAGGTAATACTAGAGGTAAAATTGTTAATGGTAAAGTCTATCTTAGTATTGGTCAATTAGTTGAATATATAGATAGTATTACAGGTAATAAAATTATTAAAAATTACTTGTTTAATCAAATAAAAAACTATCTTTACGCTAGCACTAATAATCAAGGTAAATATCGTGCTACTGATGAATCAACTATTAAAAAACTTAATGCTAGACAATTTGTTCAATACGTTGACGGTATTGCTAAAGAACGTCTTGAAAGACTTCAAGTTGAACATACTAATAATGTTAATCTTAAGTATATAGTAGAGAATGAAAATGTTAAAGCATTTACTAGTATTAAACAAGGTGATTATCTAGAAACTGAATATGATAGTAAGCTTAGACGTATTAATATACTTGCTAATGGTACAATTATTGGTTATATAGGAGTTCCAAATATTGATAAATTTGGTAACTATGATATGGTTAATCAAGGTTGGAAATATAATATTCATGCTGAAAATGGTCAAGTTATTTCTCCGTTTAAAGATGCTTTAATTAGTATTCTTGACGGTGACAGATTTGACGAAGAATTTATTGGTCATTTATATGAACTTGCCGTTAAAGAAGAAGTTACAAATAAAGAACTTGATACTTTATTTAAAGAATTTGAAGTTAAATATCCTGATATTGTTAAAAACTTTACTACTCCTGTTGCAAGTTTTGATTTAGCTGGACATCTTGTTAATCTTACTAAATATATATTTAATCAACCTTATGAAAATAGTCATGAAGCTAGTATTAATCGTTGGTTTAGTAATCTTCTTAATAGTTATGACCAAGCTATTACAATAGTAAAAGGTGATTTTAAAGGTAAGATTAGAGCTATTAATGTTAAATATGGAGTTCTTAATACTATTGATGATGCTAATGGCGAATGGAATGATGTACAAGAAACAGTAGTTAATTATAATGAAGATGTTAATAAACTTGGTGTAGTTGTACAAGGTCAAGTATATCTTAATGGAGAAAGTAAACCAACTATTATTGAAAATCTTACTACTAATGGTATGCCTGTTATTAGTATTCCAAGTAGTGACGGTACTTCTTTATATGCTTTTTGTAAACAAGTTCCATTAAATAGTAATCTACTTAAAGGTGATGCTCGACGTATTATTAATTCTATTAAGAATGAAGTTAATAATCTTTGTAGAGATTATATTAGTGGAAAAATAAGTTTTGGTGAACTTAAACAAAGTCTTGGAGATATATTTGGAAATAATAAACTTATTAACGGAGATAGAAATACTGGACTTCAAATTAGTATTAATCCTACTAATATAGGCTTTTATGTTAAAGGTGCACATTTTAATGGTAAAGATTATGCTTTTACTATTAATTCTGATGCTGGTAATTATAAACGTAATATTATTATTAATTCTCCTTATGTTGTTAATAGTGCTTTTAAAATAGGTAAAAGCTATGGAATTAATGCTAATACTGTTGAAGAATTAGATAATGCTCTTCGTCCTGTTATTGATGAAATGTTTAACTATGCCCAATTTGCTATTAGTAAAGATTTTATTAATGATAGTACAAAAACTAATGATAAAACTAATAAATATATTTATCGTGAAAATGGTAAAACTATTATAAATATTGATGGTAAAACTTATAGTTATAATAGTTATCAAGATTTTATTATTAGTAATGGTTTAGTTAGAACTAAATTAGCTAATACTAATACTAATGAAACTGCTGGTAATTGGCAAATAGATATTCATTCTAAACTCGATATTGCTTATGAACTTGAGGGTAGACCCCCCGTGGAGGATGGAGCAATACCTGAACAGCTATCAGAGTTCATGTTAGATGATACTCTTAACGCTATTAATTTTAATGCTTTTGAATCTGCTATAACTGCTAAGAATTTAACTCGTGGACTTAAAAAGTATTTTGCTAATGACCAAACTGCTATTGATTATATTGATTCTCTTCAAAAGATTGATATATTGCCTAAAAATATTCAAGTTGTAAATAGTATTACTGATAATAATGGTAATAAAGTTAATGCAGTTTATCATCGTGATACAGATACTATTGAACTTAATCGTTCTGCTATTGCTGGTCAAAGAGTTTATCGAGTTGTTAATATTATACTTCATGAAAGTTTACATAGACAACTTTATACTAAATATAATACTGAACAAGCTCTTGCTTTAGTTAAACCTATTTATGATAAATTTAAAGCTTGGCTTGATACTCAAGATGATTCTACTAAAGAAAGACTTAAACCTTATCTATTTGAGAACTTTAATACAAGTGAAGCTCTTGAAGAATTTCTAGTTGAAAGTATTACTAGTAATGCTCTTATGACTGCACTTAATGAAATTAAATATGATAATGGAAAAGTTAATAAACGTAAGACTTTATTTAGTAAACTTCTTGAAGTTATTGCTGATATGCTAGGTATTAAGATTAATGAAGATAGTTTATTAGCTGCTGCTAGAGATGCTTATAAAGCTATTAAAAAAATGCCTAAAGAAAGTAATCAAGAGGCTATTCAAGAAACTTTTCAGTTTGAAGAAGAAACTGCTAGTACAGAACAAACTGAAAATCCTAATGAAGATAACAGTCAAGATTATAATTATAATAATGATAATCTTAATGATGGACTTGATATGTTTAGTAGTATTGATGATAATACAGTGGTGAATATGGCTGAATTGACTAGCCGTTTGCCAATAGCACAACAGCCCGAATTTACCACTTTGCTTGACACAGGGCGCATCAGTTTTAGCTGTATGTAGAATTAATCGAGCAAATATAAAAGTCGCTTAAAACGAAAGAAAACTACCTCTATGACGATGTAATTAAATTTTACTTTACATTAGTCATAGAGGTATTACTATTAATGAATTTAAACTTAAATATAAACTTATGAGCTGTGGAAATATTAAACTTGTAGGATATAATAATCTTAATAATGTTATTATTAAAGAACATGGTTCTAATAATGCAGATTATTATAGTCTTATAGCTATGGTTGAAGACCCAATCTTTAAGAAGATTATAGCTGATAGAGGTATTAATGTTAAAACTTCTGGAAGACAAGCTTATAATGCTCTTCTTGAAGCTAGAGCTATTAAACTTCGTAATATGGACGATGTAGCTTCTGTTGCTGAAAAAGAAGAACGTGGTTTGTTTAGTACAATTAAAGCTAGAGATACAGCTATTACTTATATGGCTGATATTATGAATAAACTTAGTTTTAATTTTCTATATAATGGTGCTCCATTAAATTTTAATGAAATTAAAAAACGTACTAATGAAACTGTTATTAATGCTGGACTTAAACGTGCTAAGAAATTAGCTGGAAGTGATGAAGCTAAAAATAATGAACTTAATAGTTTTATTAATAATCCAAGTCCTGCTATTAAAATTAATGGTCTTGGAGCATTTCTTCGTAAATATGGTGATGCTCAAGATTTTAATTATGGTGCATTACTTCGTTCTTTAACTAATACTGAATTTAATGAAGCTCTTTTTAATAATAAAAATGTAGCTAAACTTATTAAACGAGATGAATTATATCAAACTACTGATTATGAAGAATTAGGCGGTTATCTTGATGAAACTTCTACTGAAGGTGATGAAAATAGTATAGATGATGGTATTGATTTAATGACTCAACTTTGGAATTTAAGTATTGGTGAAGTTAAAGATTTTAATAAACACGTAGAAGAAATTATTAAATATCATCTTGCAAGTTTACCTAAACTTACTGCTGCTTCTCAACTTGATAATGGAAGTTATCCTTTTGATACTAATAATGAATTAGGAGTTGTTACTTTTTCTGATGCTAATTATTTATCTAAAATATTATATGCTAGTGCTGATACTAGTAATGTAGATAATTTTATAGCTAGTCTTAAACGTATATCTGAAACTATTCCAAATTGTGAATGTTTAATTCAATTACATGATTTACTTAGCAAAAATAAAGTATTTGCTAATAAGTATATGATGGTGTTTAATAAACCTATTATATCTAAAATTGAAACTTATATTCAAACTGATTCTAATGGTAATAGTTATGTTCGTGCTCGTGTAACTAATCCTAATACTGATTCTCGTACTATTTTACAAAATACTTTTTATAATAATGTTAAGAATAATATTATTACTAATCGTGTTCCTAGTGCTCGTGAAAAGTTTCGTATATATGATAGATATAAAAATACTCCTCATGCTAATCTTTATTTATATGATGCTTTTAAAGAAATATTTCCAGATATTAATCAAGCTAGTTTTAATTTAGCTATTGCTAAGATTGGTCGTGTTGCTATGGCTAATAATCTTATCAATTTTGCTAATGTTATTAATCGTACAGTCGATAATTATAATAAATATGTAGAAGCACTTAAAAAGGATAAAGGAACTAAAATGCCTGATAGTTTTATTAATAGAGGTGATACTTCTATTATATATCAAATGGCTGATGTTTTTAAAGATATTATTTATATTCCTGTTGAACTTAATTCTCGTAATCCCGAAGGTAATTTAAGTTCTGATGTTATTAATAGAAGTTTTATTACTAATATTGCTAAAATAATCAATGATGATAAATCTACTGTTGAAGAGCAAAACGCTATGGTTGAAGCTTATGCTAAACAAAAGTTTGCTAGTCATCAATATGATTATAGTAATTTACTTCTTGAACATAGAGATAGTAATGGTAATATAATTAATTATGGATTATTTAGAAGAGTTGGAAATGGAACTCCTAAACTTACTGAATATGCTCGTAGTATGTTTAAAACTTCTCTTCTTAATGGTATTAGTGAATTAGATAATAATAATAATGACTTATATCGTAGTATGAGTGACGGTGATTATTTAATTACTGCTATGGGATTATTTATGACTGATATTAATAATTCTGAAACTCCTACTGCTAATTATTTACTTCCCATACCTAGTGATGCTCCTAAAAACTTTACTATTACTGCTCCTAGATATAGTCTTGCTAGATTACGTAGTCAACTAGAAGATGGAACTAAAATTATAAATAGAGAGCATCCATTATTTAAACAGTATTATAATATAGTTATTCAAGAACTTACTAATATGGCTCAAGCTGTTAATGTAATGTTTAAGACTAATGCTAATGGTAATCCTATTTTAACTAATGGAGATTTTGAATTTAGTGATATTTATAATAATAAACCTGAACATTTTTATAATCAATACCATAAAGATGGAAAAGGTAATGTATTTACTACTAAAGATGGGCATAAAGTTTTAGCTGGTAGAGTATTTAGTTTTAAACGTTTAGTTAGTAAAATTACTCCTAATAGTAATGGAGCGTTTAATGAACTAATTGGGTATGGTAAGACTATTGACATCCTCTACGGGGGGTCTACACGTGGACTTAGCTATGTTAATAATCAAGTAGTTCTTAATGCAGAACAACGTGTTGCTCTTGAAGATGCTGTTGCTGATTGGTTAAATGAATATATAACTAATGGCTATAAAGAACTTAAAAATAAATATGGTACATTTATTGATGATAGGATTAATAATGAATCTTTAGCTGAATTTCTAGTTAATGATTATCTTGTTAGAGATAGTATGTACGATATGTATGGTGGTGACCAAAGTTTTTATAAGAATGGTCAAACTATTCTAAAACGTATTAAAGAAGTACAAGCTAGTGGTAATCCTTTTGGTAATACTGATTTTACTAAAAATGATTTAGATATAGCTACTGATTTATATGATATAACTATTAAAGGTAATGCTGTTACTGTTCCTTATACTGTTAATGGAGTTACTAAACGTAAAAAAGTAGTTCTTCAAGATAAATTTAGGGGTGTTACCATTTATAATACTTTTAAAGCTTCTGATAAAGTTGTTATTGATAGACTCGATGACCAACTTAAAAAAGCTGGACTTGATAAAAAAGACAGAGAAAGAATACTAGAACCGTTTAAAGGAGGAGTTAATACTAATGATGCTCAATCTTATATTACTCTTGAAGAATGGATTCGTCGTATTACTGCTGCTGGTGAATTAGATAAATATGCTGGACTTATTCAAAGTCTTACAGATGATACTCCAATAGATAAAATTGATTGGACTAAATTTGCTAATAAAGTTCAAATTCAAAAGAATTTCTATTATGATTTATATTATGATACTACTGTTGGTATTGAAGTTCCTAGACAAGTAAAAAATGCTGAGTTTGTTCTTATTCCTAAACTTATTAAAGGAACAGAACTTGAAAAAGTCTATAATATAATGACTAATAGAGGTATTCATCAAATTAATACTGTTGAAACTGTTAAAGTTGTACAACATAATCGAATGACACTTTGGAATAATGATGGTGTTTTAACTGATGAAGCACTTAAAGAATTTGATAATAATATATTTGATAATTCTGAATTATTTAGTTATAATTATCTTTATCGCCAGCAAGAAGTTCCTCAACATATGGTTGATGCTAGTAATAAAGCTGCTATTCAGATTATGAAGAAAATGCTTGATAATCTTCCTAATCGAACTGAACTTAATGAACTTAAAGATAAAGTATTTAATAATTATGTAGCTAATATTAGAAATAGTTTTGAAAAAACTTGTGCTGAACTTGGTATTGGATTAGATGATAATGGTCATATTGATTTAAATTCTAATGGTACTATTAAAAATCTTAATCGTTTTGTATTCTTTGATAGATTTAAAGAAAATGCTCAACAACAAGGAGTTGAAAAAGCTCTTCTTGAGTTTTTTGATTTAGATAGTGCTGGATTTAATAATCTTCCTTTATTCTTATCTAACATTAATAGTAAACTTGAAAGTATTGCTAATAGTTATTTTAATACTAATATTACTAGACAACTTATTAGTGGATGGCATGCTGCTCAGCTATCTGACTTTGGATTTAAAGTTGATAAACAAACTCAAACTGATAGTAAACTTCAATATAAAAAGATTGGAGAAGTTGATGGTACTCCTGTTTATTATACTGAAATTAAACTTCCTAGATGGAGTAGTAAACTTAAAGGATTAAATATTGAACAAGTTCCTGATAGCTTACGTACTATGATTGGTTATCGTATTCCTACTGAAGGTAAACAATCTATATGTATTATGTATGTTAAAGAGTTTCTTCCAGATGCTTATGGTAGTACTGTTGTTGTTCCTGATGAATGGGTTACTCAAACTGGTTCTGACTTTGACGTTGATAGTGTTTATGGTATGTCTAAAACATTTAATCTTGTTAAAGGTGTTCCAACTGAAATTACTCATGCTAGATATACTAAAGATGAAGTAGGGTATATTAATTATGTTAAAGATAATGTAGATAAAGCTAGTCGTAAAATTCTTGGTAAGACTTATAATAAACAAGGTAATATTAGAACTTCTTTAAAAAATAGCGAAGATGCTATTAATGCTACTCTTGAAGGTTATAATGGTAATCTTAAAGTTGTTGAAAAAATTGCTAATGATGGTGGGCTCAAGTCTTACGAATCATACTTAAAACTCCCCGTAGAGGATACAAGTAGTCAAGCTGCTAGAACTAATGCTATTATTCAATCATTTATTAATATACTTAATAATCCTGCTGCATTTGAAGAAAATACCACTACTTCTAATTTTGAAAATGTCAAAGAAGCTAATGAAACTTATGCAGAAATAGTTGGTGCTAATAAAACAACTGTTGCTCCTAGTGATTTCTTTACTCAACTTGATTGGTTTGATGCTGCTACTTCTGGTATTAAACTTAAAGGTATCAGTGTTAATCGAGATACTTTTATGAGTATTGGTAATGTTACTAAAGCTAATCATAGTGAAGGTATTAAAGTTATGTATACTACTGATGTGATTAGTGAGCAAGAAGCTGTTAATAGATATGGTAAAGAAAATGTTGAAACTATTGGTAATAAACATATTCGTATTACTCATAAAAATTTTGGTTGGTCTGGAGATGATAAGAATGTTGATGGCTATTTGATTAATCCTTATAGTTCTCAGACTACTGCTCATATTCTCGATGTTATGAAAGAGGGAGCTATACATAATGAAAATACTTATACGTTTAATGCTTTCAAAACTATTGTTGACTTTGGAAGTAATTATGATACTGCTATTGGATTTATGCGGCAACCTGCTATTGATATACTAGTTCGTAAATGGAAAGAAACTAATAGTGTTCTTGCAGAAGGTACTAAAAATCCGCTTACTGAAGCTATTAGAGAAGTTGCTCATAATCTTGGTTTTGGTGAAAAAGTTAATTTTGCTGGACGTAAAAAGCTAATTGAAACTATCGATAAAAGCTATGGTGAAACTTTCAAGAAATTATTCAATTTAAGCGTTTCTGACGCATTTTCATCACCTGACCTTATATTTTCATCAGACGCATATAAATCTCGTCTTAGAGGGGAAATGAATGGCGTTCAGCAGGCTTTATTTGACCTTTATGTTCTAGCACAATTCAATCGGTTAAACTCAATCGGACAGGATATAAGTAATAATCTTAATATTCTTAGTGCTGATAAATATGGTGCTAAACAAAGTTTTTATGCTAGTGATAAAGTATTTAGAAATGCTAGAACTGTTATTGAGAATAGTAATATTTATGCTCCATCCTCTACGGGGGGTCAAACCTTACTGTTAGAGAGTGTATTTCCTGATATTAGTGGTGGTATAGATGCGTTTATTAAATCAGATATATCTAAAAGTAGTTATCCTAGTTTAGCTGCATTTTTACAAATGAGCACTGCTCTTAGTGTTAAAGCTACTCAACAAGTATTTGAAACTACTAATCCTGTATTTATTGATTATGTATATAGAATAGCAGAATGGACTAAAGGTGGAATAATGACTGAAAAGTTATATAATGACTATAAAGATTATCTTATTAATAAACTAGAAGTAGGTAATAATGGTAGTTCTTATCTTAATTTACCTGTTACTATTGTTAATGGTGATTTTGTTCATCCTAAATATATTAAAGAATATGGCACTGGACAATCTAGAGCTTTAGAAGTTGGTAGAGTTAGTGGTACATTAGTTAATATTAAAACAGATGATGTTGTAGTTAAAAATATATTTGAGCCTACACAAACTGAAATTGATGTATTTGCTAGACTTACTCCTGCTCAGAAAGTTGATTGGATTAAACGTAATTTTAGTCAAGATGGTAGTGTATTTGAACATATTGAAATAGTTGCTAATGATGAAAGAAATAATCGTCGTAATGTAAATATTCAATATATTAATTACATACAAGGTGATATTACTAATGATGAAGCCCATAGATTATTTGATAGAGCTTGGAATCATCCTAATCCTCTTATTAAACTTGCAGCTCTTGATTTAGTTAAATATGCTTTTATTGTTGAAGGTCATAAATTTAGAACTAGAAATATTAGTAGACTTATAAGTAATACCCCCCTTAGAGGATTGAATGAGGGCGGAATAGCTATTGGAGATATAGCTATGAAAGGTATTAATAGTTATGGTTTTGTTGATAAAGATAATGTTGAAGATATAATTGGTTTTATTCGTAAGAATTATAATAGTTTTAATTGTCCTAGTTATACATTTAAAAGACTTACTAATAATAAAATTAATTATAGTCTAAAAAGAAGTGGTATTATTACTTTTAATGGTCAAGAAAATCTTGATAATGTAGGAATAATAAGAAATGGAGATGCTGTTAATGTTATTAGAATTAATAGAAATTTATATATTAAAGGAACTTATGATGGAACTTTAGCTTATTATCCTATTGATAGACTTGAATCATTTGAAACTTATAATAGTATTGAACCTAGTATTATAGCTAATAATAATATTCATAAACCGTTAGATGTTCTTCTTTATAAAGGTCTTACTCAACAAGAAAAAAGAGATAAATTTATTGATGGTATTAAAGATAATATTAATGAAGCTGTAAATAAAGAGTATAAAGAAGTTCCTGAACTATATAGTAAGTATATTACTGATGAGTATTTCCAACCTTTTATGAATACTCCTTTTGAGAATAATACTATATATACTATTAATGATAAATTTTATTTTAACATTAATGGAACTACTGCTATTAATTTAAGCGATGATTTAAAACAATATAAAGCTAAATATCCTAATATTGAAGATAATAAACTTGGTTTATTTATTGAAATTAATGAAAATGAAATAAATAGAGTTACTAGTAATACTGATAGATATAGTAGTGTTGATGACCAAACTCCTATTGGTAGATTTGCTAAAAATGCTAGTTTAGTTATTTCACGTGCTGTTCGTCATGGACAACCTGCTGCTCAAAATGTATTAAACGCTCTTAATAATGCTGAAATTAATTATCTTGATAGTAGTAGTCTTTCTGATAATTCTGAATTTTCATTATCAGTCATTGCTAATTATATAGATGTTGAAGCTAATAATATTCTTAATGATATTAATCGTTTTATTAAAATTGACGGTATTGATAAACCTATTAACGATAAAGATGTTATTGGTAAAGTTCTTAAAGATGAACAACTTCAAAATCGTTTCTTAGATGTTATTCTTAGTGCTAATACGTTTAAGAATAAATACAAACTTATTAGCGAAATTGATATTGATAGTACAAATCTTGATGATAAAACTAAAGAGAATATTAGAAAGATTCAAAAATTAGTTAATCAAGTTGATTCTAATACTACTGTACATTCTGCTAGAAAAGATTGGTTTGAAAGATGGATTCAATTACGTACTACTAATCCTAATTATCTAAGTGGTCTTATGAAAGAATTTGATGCTTATGGTAATACTGGATTTATGGATTATTGGATACAAGATATTCGTGCTAATCGTAACTTTGTATTGCAGAATATACTTAAAGATGTAATGGGTACTGTTGAAGAAGGTCGTCTTAATGGTATTAAAGAATCTAATGACTTTAAAAACTATCTTAAAGAACTTAAATCTAGAGCTGCTAAAGATGGTAAATCTGTTAGTCTTGATAGTATAATTGATGATGATGGTAGATTAATTCAACCTAATAATCCTATTTGGGAAGAAAAGATAAAGAAATATAGAGATGCTGTTATTGAAGCTGAACAAAAATTTGGTATAAATAGTGTTGAACATCTTATTGCTTTATCTAATAAAGCTAAATTTATTGATATGACTACTATTCATCAGCTTAAACCAATTACAGTTCAAGATGAAGATGGTAATAATGTTACTATTGAATATTCTACTTATATTATAAATCTTGAAAGAAGTCTTCTTGGTCTTAAAAAAGGAGATGATGGTATTCCTAAAGAATTTGCTGAATATAAAAGACTTAATGGTAGAATACGAGATATTCTAAGTCAAGCTACTGATAATGTTACTACACAAAATCAAGATGAAGAACTTGGGCGTATCTATGCTCAAATGGATAGCCTTACTAGTCTTTATGATGAAGATGGTAATAAAAAGATTGGTCATGATTTGAATGTAGCTGAAAGACTTCGTGCTTATCAAACTAATATTCGTAAAGTTAAAGAAATGTTTTATGATAAGCAAGCTAAAGAAGGATTTGATTCTAAACTTAAAGAACAACTTTCTATTATTAGTAAATATGAAAGTCAACGTGACGCTAATGGTAATCTTCTTATTAGTATGGAAGAACTTATGAAAGTTCCTGAATATAAAGAAGCTAAAGAATGGATTCGTAAGAATACTAGATATATTCTTGATATTAAAGATATAGAAGATTTAAATTGGGCATTTGAAGAACTTAAAGATGCTAATAAAGGTAATAGTGTTCTTAATCTTGCTATTAGAGAATTTCAAGCTAAAGATGAATTTAACGTAGTTGATGGACGTAAAATACCTGAAGAACGTGCCGCTCTTATTAAAGCTGAAACAGTTAGAAAATATAAATATATTAAAGGTAATGGTATGCCTTATGTTGGTATTATTCGTTCTGCTGAAGATGAACTAAGAATTTATCGTGCTGATTTCTATAATTATCTTACAGGTAATAAATCTAAGAGCGAAGAAGAAATTAATGTAGGAGAAGCTATTAATAAAATACTTGAAAAATATTTTGATAATGCTACTAGAACTCTTAATACTGCTGATATTAGTCAAGAAGATTTAGAACAACTCAAGACTGGTTTTGAAGTATTTAATAAAATTACTAGAGGTGAAAAGAGTACTGATAAAGCTAAAGCAAAACGTGTTGCTGAATTTATTGAAAGTGAATGTGATGTTACTTATAATTGGAAACAATATGAACTTGATAAAAATAGAGCTTTTGCTAAAGGTAAAAAATATTATGATAAGTGGTTAGAAGTATTTAGTGAACAAGTTGAAGAAAATGGAACTATTGCAGAAAGACCTAATCGAACTATTTATGGTATTATTAAACCTAAAGATTTAGATAAATGGACTGATATTGATAGAACTGCTGCAATTAATATTCTTCAAAAGAGAACTAGAGAAACTACTACTCAATATTACTATATAAAAGAAAGAGAAGTTCTTGACAAATATGGTATTGATAGTGTTGAATATAAACAATGGTATAGAGATAATCATTATTTTGACCCATATACTCGTACTATTAAACCTATTCGTATTTGGACTACTATGCAAATGATTAAAGATGATGGTTCAGCTGTTGTTGGTAATTATGAACCACGTATTAATCAAATGCATATTACTCCTAAAGAAGAACTTGTTAATCCAGAATATAGTAGTTTTGTTAATAAGTACAAAGTAGGAACAGGATATGATAATCCTAATTATACTAGTCTTAATGAGTATCAACTTGAACTTATGAATAAAGTAAATGAACTTATGAAAAAGTATTGTTTTACTAATAGTAATAAGCGATATGTTGATATGGGTTATCTTCCAGCTTTGCCTAAATCTAAAGATATGACTGTTAAAGATTACTTTGAACAAGCTCTTAGTTTTCTTGGTTGGACAGCCAATGTTCCTAATAATACTAGTTGGAGAAATAATGAAGATTTAACTTTTGATAAAGATTATGATATTCCTAATCCTAGATTAGTTCAGTTAGTTAATAAAGATACTCAACAACTTCCTACTATACCTAAATTTAAAGAACCTAATGAAAGTGATGAAGAATTTAGTAAACGTAAAGCTGCTGCAATTAAAGCTAGAGATGAAATTATTGAAAAGAATAATAAAATACATAATGATATTCTTAATCGTAATTGGGAAGAAGTATTTAATAGTTTCTTAATTGAAAGTAATAGATATAATGCTATTAAAACAGTTAAAAACTTACTTTATACTGCTGACCAAATTATTACTAGTAATACTGCTTACGATATAAATTATAAAGGTAATATAACTGAAAATAGAGAAGCCAGTGCTGGTGGTGAAATTGAATATAAGCAAGAAAAACAAACTAGAACTAGTGAACATCTTAGAAGTTTTATTCGTCGTCTTGTATTTGAACAATATAAAGATAATAAAACTCCTAATCTAGTTAAACTTGGTTCTCTTGCTCAAAACATTGCTGGTAGTAAATATATGATGATGAACATTACTGGTGGTATTGCTAACGTTCTTACTGGTTCTAGTAATATATTTATGGAACGAGCTGCTGGTGAATATATTAATCTTAAAGATTGGGAAGCTGGTAAATCTGAATGGATTAAAGGAACTGTTAGTTATATGGCTAATATGTATAGTGAAAATAGTAGTACACTTCAAGATGCTATTATTAAACTTAGTCATGTAGTTGACTTTGATAGAGTAACTGAAGTTAGTACTGCTGAAGGTCTTAAAGAAAATATTCGTAGAGTTCGTGGATTACTATTTAGTCCTCAATCTGTTGGTGAACATTATATGCAGAATGTAATGTTATTTGCTATGCTTAAATCTCATAGACTTGTTGATAATGGTAGAGGTGGTTATGATATAATGAGTAAAGAAATGTATCATCGTAAAGCTGAACAAGATGCTCTTATGTCTGTAATAAATACTCCCCGTGGAGGAGAGAACCAAGCTCTACTTGAACAATTCAATAAGTTTATGGATGATGCTAAAGCTGATAATAAAAAACGAGCTAAATATAATCTATTTAAAGCTAATCCTATATTCGATTTTGTTAAGACTTATCTTAATGAAGAACAACAAAGAGAATATATAGCTAAGCGTAAAGAACTTATTAAAAATATTGATAAAGAGTTTGCTAAACTTCCAGATATTTATAATCAATTTGAACTTAAAGATGGAATTGCTCAAATAAAATCTGATAGTAAACTTACTCTTAAAGAATATGCTAAATTTATTGATAAAGTTCGTGAAGTAAATAAAAAAGTTCATGGTGTTTATGATAAACTTGGTTCTGCTAATGCAGAACAACATTGGTTGGGTGGTATAGCTATGCAATATCATAAACATCTTTATCCCGGTTTTAAGAAACGTTATCGTTGGAATGGTTATTATAATGAAACTCTAGGTACTGTTGAAAAAGGTAGTTATACTAGTCTTTATGATTATTTGACTATTCCATTTAAAGAAAGTAATGTAGGAGAAATTAATAATGTAATTGATGTTCTTAAAGCATTCCAAACTTATGGTAAGAATTTACTTTCATTTGCTGTTAATTTCAAACTTAATTATGAACTTCTTCCTGAACATGAAAAAGCAAATATTAGACGTAATTTAGGTGATTTACTTTATGTAGGAGCTGCTATTATTGGAGCAATTGCTATAACTGGTATGGGTGGTGATGATGATGAAAGTATTATGTATAACCTTATGCTTTATCATGCTGACCGTCTTGCTTCTGAAGCTGCTTCATTTACTCCATTTGGAGCTTATTCTGAAGGTAAAAAACTGTGGTCTAGTCCTGCTGCTATTGGACAAACTATTAATGACTTAATTGGTACTACTGCTATGGCTGCTAGATTCCTTATTGAAGAAGATTTCACAGAGGAATATACTACTGGTAGATATAAAGGTATGAATAAGTTTGAAGTTATGGCTATTCGTAATATACCTGTTGTTCGTAGTATTAATCGAGTTCTTGATTTACCTAATAATAATAGTTATTATAAACTTGATGAAAATATACTTAGTATTATACCTTATAAAGATATAGCTAAAGATATATTTGAATAAGCTGGACTTGAACCTAGTAAAAAATAAGGGCTTGCCTATGGTATCACTACCTAGACAAGCCCTTTTACTTTTAATATTAATATCTCAATCATCAAGAATAATACGTTTTTTATCATCAAGAAATCCAACTAAACCATCATATTTATCATGATAAATTTTAATAAAATCAGTCATACTACCTCTAAATATATAATTATGATTAACAACATAAGTAGATTTTTTAGTAGTATTAATAATTACTTGTTCATTATAAAGTTCATTTAAAGCAATATAAAAAGTTTCTTTATTAATTTTACTATAATTAATAATATCACTTTCAGTAAAAGTAATTTTATTACTACACCATTTAATATTATTACAAATATAACTAATAATAGCAATACTACCTTTATTAAGTTTAATAAGTTTAGAACTTAATTCATTACCAAATGTAACATATTCACGATTAGTAATAGTTTTCTTTGTAAGTTTAAAAACAGTATTAAGTGTTGCTAGACTATCAGTAATTTCTTTATCCTCTGTTGTAACTTCAATATTATACACAGTAGGAGCAATATTTTTAGCAACTTCATTAGCTCTTTTAGAATATATATCTCTAACCTTTTTAAGAGCTTTACTATCAAATGTAATTCTAGTCATAAAAACAATATTATATAGATTATCAGTATGACAAATATAAATATTATGTAGGAAAAATCCATAGGATTAATGTTAAAAAAATCAAACTTTATCCGGAATTTCCGTAGTAAATATTTTTGTAATTAATTGATAATCAAGATATTACAAGCGTTCTTCTATCTATATAGATAGAAGAACAGATAGAATCAATATTTATTATTAGTAATATCTTAATTAAAATAATCATCATTATTACCAATAACACACATAAGAATAATAAAAAATATAATACCAATAACAAATAGTTTTCCACTATACTTATCCATAGCTTCATCATCACTAATATTATTAGCAACAGCTAATAATTTAACACCACCAAATATAAATCCAATAAGAACAATAAATGCAACCATAATTATAATATATTTAAGTTTAACAATAAGATAAAAATAAACCTCAGTAGTAAGACTAGCTTAGCTACCGAGGTTTCAGTCATGCCAACGACTATAAGTTTAAGGATTAGTAGAACGCTCCGCTTCGCTACGCTCAACCCCCCGTGGAGGATGGAATAGATTAGTATTCGTTCAATCAATATAATCATTATCATTAATAACTATACTAATATTACTAGCACAACTACCATTCCATCCTCTACGGGGAGTATAGCGAAGAGTGCGTAGCACTCGTAGCGGTTCCAAGCTAATCATCAAATTTAATAAAGCCAGCTCTATTAGAGCCAGCTTTACGTATAACATATAAACCATTAGCATTAATACTATTTACTTCTTTAGTCCATATTTAGCCCATTGAAGAACAAATCCAGTAAGACAAGTAAGAGCTGTCATAGCTTATTCTTTTTCAAGTTTATTAATAATATCTTTAATATAATCACTAGGAAAACTACCTTCAAGTCGAGCTAATTCTTTTCTTTTATAATCATTATCGACTTTAGTAATAACAATAGTAGGAAATTTAGTAATTTCTTTTCTTAGAATATCATCTAGATTTGTATTACGAATATTAAGAGTAATATCACAATCAGCTTCATTAATAGCTTCAGTTATATTTTTAATTGCTATTTTACAAGCGTCACAGCCATCTCTAGTAAAACAATCAATACGTATCATAACACAATAGCATTATTTTTAACAGCTTCTTTAATAGTATTAGGAACTCTAAGAAGAGTATTCTTAATCATTTCAGTAGTAAGACTATCAGAATATACATAAGTAGCATAAGTTCTCCAACTATCTTTAATTACAACAGCAAATTTGTTAGGATTATCAGTATTAGTTTGAATATATTCTACTTTAGTATTCTGATATTTCCACATCCAAGCAATAGCATCAGCACATTTAGCACGAGTTATACAATCATGTTTATCAATAAACGCTTCAACAAATATATTATTTGTTTGTCTTGTAGGTTCATCTCCAGTAAGATAATTAATATCATTACGAAGTTCTTCCCAAGTAACAGAATTAATATATCGTTTATATTCTGTATCATCTCGATATATAATACAAGTAGGATATTTAGTAATATTCTTACCAGCAACAGCCTTTTCAAGTATCATATCTTCAAGAATAAGATGGTCAGGAAGATTTTTAAAATTACATTGAACATTAGTACCAAATAAAGCTATATCAATAGCTTCTCGCATAGCTTCTGTTTTATCTTTATCAGCACTTTTATAATAAAATTCAATTTTAACCATAGCATTCGTATAATATAATGAGAATTTATAAAATTAGCTATTTTAAAGCCCCACATTGAATGATATTCATATCGTGATAGATTAATCACAATAACAATTAAAATTCAATGTAGGGCAAAAGAACTGTATCTATGACTATCCTAACAGCTTGCGAAGATATTTCCTAATAGTGTAATCGCTTTGCACACCACGTAGAATATTACCATCACAATAAGCAGTAGGAGCATCACTAATACCAATACTACGCGCTTCTTGTCTACCAGTATCAGTATATAGATTATACCTAATAAGATTAAACCTACCGGCAAACTCAGGAAAAGCAAGAGCTTTATGAAGCCTTTCTTCAAAAAGTTTACTAACATTACAATCAGGTAAATAAAACAAGATTAACTTTTTCATAGATAAACTTCATTACCTTCAACTTTAGCATCACTAAAATGACTTTTAAAACTTTCAACACTTCTACACCATAAAGGCTCAAGTCCATCAAGTTTATAAATAACAGCAGGAATCCATTTACCTGTATCTGGATGTTTCATTTTAGTAATACTAATAATTATATATTCATTAGATGTTTTATTATGAATATAACGAGCACCAATTTTAAGCTTTAGCTGCTCCTCCTGTTCCTTCTCCAAATCCTTTGTTTCCACGTTCAGTTTCACCAAGTTCTTCAATAGAATTAACTTCTTTCCAAGTAATACGTTGAGCACTATTAATAATTAATTGTACACATCTATCTTCTCCATTACAATCATAAGGAGGAATAGAAACTTTAGCAAGAATATTAGTCATTGTAGTTCTAACACTATTAAGTTTAAGTCTAGAATTACCTACCATACTATCAGGTAAATGCATATGTTCTCTAAGTTTATCAACTACTTCAACAAGAGTAGATACAGCATGAACTAAATCTCTAGAAGTACGATTCTTAAAAATAATAAGAAGTTCTCCACGATAACCCATTCGTGGATGTTATCCATAAGGCTCTTTATCCTTATGTTCTACACTTTTATTTTAAATATGACATATATGTGTAGTTCAGACTATATCATCACTAGTATTAATACTAGGCAGGGCACTCGTGTCAGCATTACTATCCTCAGCATTATCTGTTTGGACTCGGCTGTTAGTCGTTGAACCTTTAAAAGCATTACTGCTAATACTTGGCTGCTGATTGTCATTGTCATTATGAGTTTCCAGCAATTCACCCTGTTTAAAGACTACAGTTTTAATTCTTCCATCTACATCACGAATAATAGTTTTTTCATTATTATGAATAGAAGTATGTTCAGAACGAGTAAGAGGTATTAAATTATTAATATCATTATTAAGATCATAAATATGATAAAATACTATTATTCCAAATGTATTTGTTAATAAATTAATAATTTTTATAGTCTAAAGTACCAGGCGCATTTGGCATATAAAAATCAGATTTAGTGAGATTACTTCTAGGACGAAGAGCCATTTCATTAGGATTACCATCATCATCATTACCAATAGCAAATGCTAAACCTGTATGATAGATAAATCTATCTTTATCTTTATCATATTCACAATGAATAGGATAAACATCCATACAAGCATCACCTTCTTTACCATAAGCAGGTAAAATAGGTTGAACATTACAATACTGTTCTACATCTACAACATCTCCACTAAGAAGTTTAATCTCTTTTAGTTTAAATACTTTTACTTCCATATACAATTAAATTATTAAATTAAATAGCTTCTGCAAGTGCAAAAGCATTTTCTATTTTTCTTGATTTATCACCATAACAAATACTATCAAATCGCTTAGTACCTTCAATATTATCTATATTAGAATAATATCCACTAATAGCATTAACTGCACCCCAAGCTGTACCAATAATATCTCTTTGACCGGGACCATCAAAATAATAACTATAAGTATCAGAAATAACATTCATTTTTCTACTACTTATTTTACTATCAGTTAAAGCTAAACCACTACGATAAGCAATATCTTTAATAGTATGTCCTGTATCTTTTAGACGTTGAATTTCATCACTAGTAAGAAGATTTTCTCCAATAAATTGAATTACATCTTCATCAGTAACTTTAATATTAGCAAGTAAATTACAATATTGACCAAATTCTTCAGATTTAATTTTACTAATTCCAAGTATTTCTTGTGCAACAGAAATCTTATTATGAACACTAGTTGTATGTCGAAAACTAACATAATTACTACTAGTACGAATAGCAGCATTAAGAGTATTTTGACAAATAACTCTAATAGGAGTAAATAAAATCTTAACTCCACCACTACCATCATGAGTATTAGTAAATACTAGATAATTTTCAACAGGGTCACCTTTAACAAGAATATTATTAGGAAGTTTAGCACTTACAAATATTCTTTCACCATTTCCCCAAAATCCAGCAGTTTGCCAAATAGCAGAATTTTTACCAATAGCGTCATCAAAGAAATTAAAAGCATCATTGTTTTGTACAATAGTATATTTACTTTTAACAACACCTAAAGGAATATTGTAATCAGTACGATAGGTAGCAAAGGCGTTATCACACTTACGATAAATGTCAGTACCAAAAACATGAGCGCCTTCTTTTTGTTCTTTAATAATTCTGTCAAGTTCTTCATCAGTTCCAGTAAGTTTAATAGGCATTTTACCAACTAGTTCACATTTAGCTACATTAAAATTAAGTCCAGCTTTAAGCATAACTTCTTTAGCAGTAGCACAATCTGATACATCAATAGCACCAGAATAAGCCCACGGTTTACCTTTTACTTTATACATATTATTTATGACTTATACGTAACATACTACTTTCAATATCTCTAACAGCTTGGTCTTCATTAACACCATAAGTATCCATATACCATTTTATTAATTTTTTTACTTTTTCTTCTAGTTCCATAATTAACAAGATTAGTAGTGTTGACTCCCCGTGGAGGATGAACTTAATTCTGTCCTCTACGGGGAGTATAACCAAATTATTTAATAATAAGACTAGTATTTTCAACAAGTTTAGCTATACTAATATCTCTACCATCATTAAGAATATTCTTCATAGTAGTTTTATTAACACTGCTGCTTCTAGTCATTTCATGTTGATGATTAAAGAAAGTATTAAGTAAATCAAAATTAATTTTATTAGCTAAATCACCAATAGGTTTTTCAATCTCAAATTTAACTTTAATACAATCTAAATCATCAAGCGTAAAATAACCTCCAGTTTCTTCTCTAAGTCTAGCAGATTGTTCAGGATATCTTTCAGTAAATTTATCATTAATTTGTTCAAGAAGAACATCTCTACTAAATGAGAAATTACTATCAATCATATCATTATCCCAAAGAGATTGTAAATGTTCAAGAACTAAATCAATAAATATTTGATTAAGATTTTCATCAATCTCAACACATTTACTGTTCTTAGTATAGAGTTTACTATCAACTAAATTAATAACTTTATTACCAGACTTACTTAAATCTCCATAAGCAATAACAGCATCAAGCATAACTCCTTTAAGTCTTTCAGCATTGTTTTCTTTAGTTTTACGAAGAACAGCTAATCGTTGCTCTTCTTTTTTACAAGATTCAGCTTCAAGATTAAGTACAGTATATGCTTTACGATAACTATCAAGTTTAGATTTAAGACTTTCTTGTGTAATAGCAAGACGTTCTTCAAGTTCAGGAGTTAATTCACCTCCATTTTCTTCTAACTCAAGAAATATATCCTCAAGTTCAGCAGTAATATTATAAATATTTGCCATTATTTTCTACGTTTAGGTATATTATAAGCAGAACGATAATAAGGATTTAAATAACCAAATAAATGAGTATAATCACTAGCAGTCATTTTATCAGTATTAGTTCTATATTTATAACTAGCTTCAATATATTTTTTCCATAGTTTTTTACTCAAACTAAGATTACCAACAAATCCACCATTTTCAAATACAATAGCTTCTGTATTTTTAGTAGTTCTAAAACGGTTATTAAAATCATAAAATCTTCTTTTCATAACTTTAATATTTAAATAGTTAATAATTTATTAATTATGTCTCATTTCTTCATACGCTTTATCTTCAAGTTCAACAGTAATATGAAAATGTTTAAGTTTATCAATCTCTGAAGTCATAACCAAGTTCCATTAGATTATTTCTAATCATACCAGCAATAATTTTAGCATTAGGATGAGGCTTACCAGTAGTACCATAATAACGTAAATCAATAATATGGCGCCATTCATTAATAGAATATGTATAAATACATCTAGTAGCAGTATCAAGAGGAAGTTTACCACGAGCATCTTGACGATGGATTTTATATTTATCTACAAGAATTTTATATTCTTCAAAATCTCTTTTACATCCATTAAGATAAACATTTATAGATTCATTTAAAGTAGTATTATTATCATTATTAAATAATTCAGCTTCTTCTTTGCTTATCCAATGAGGTCTACAAATACTTCCATCTTCATATACATATCGAGTTGATTTTTCAGCAATACTATTAGGACTAACGCGGTTTAATTCACGAGAAGTACTAATTTGTGTATCAACACAAAAAGTATATCTCATCATATGAAATCCTATTTCAGTATTACGAAAATCTTCAATAGGAACAATATATTTAGACAAATATTCAAATGGTACTTTATGGTCTAAAGCCCAATTACCATTAACAGTTATATAGTAAATATGCTTTTCATAATGATAGCTAAAACCAATAGTATTAGCATGATTAATAATAAGATTTTCTAAATCTTTATCACTATCATTTGCAATTATATGATAAGTAATATGTCTAAACATACTCCAATGTTTACTATCAAGTAGTCTTTTAACAGTAGCTTCATCATTACCTGTTTCTCTACCATAACAAACTCTTGCGCATCTAGCAACATGAGCTTTAGAATCATCTCCTTGTTGCCAAAGTTCAACTTTTGGTTCAATTATTTTCATCTTCTTGATTATTATAAAAATCTTTAACTACATTTCCAAATATACTATAAAAATGTTCTTTAGGTATAATATTAATAGGTTGTATAGAATCAAGCTCTTTAAAAAACTCTTTAAGACCTTTATTTCTAATCCATAAAGTATCATAAGTAGCAGTTATATAATTATCTTTATCCATGTCACAAGCTATAAAGCAAGTTTCACTATCAAGCTTATCTATACATTCTTTACATACAATAGCCTCAGCTATTTGTTTATTCTTACTAGCATCTTCTTCAACAGAATTTCCAAGTGGAGTATAACCAATAACTTTACCACAACATATACAAACTCTAGCAAGAGCATTTATACCAAAAATAGGATGTAATTTCATACCATATAATCAGTTACAAATTTAAGAACTTTATAAAAAAGACCAATAAAAGTACCAGTATTATCAATAACATAATCATCTTGAGAAATTTTAATTTGTTCACTTTCATGATTATCATTATTAACTCTTCTATCTACTCTAATTATTTTTCCACCATAATATTTAATAGCCGTACATTCATCTTCAAATCTAACATCAGCTATAATACATTGTCCTTTACTGTTTTTTATATCAAATGCTTTATTCATAGTATAACGAATAAAAGCTTCATACCAAAAATGATTTCTAATAACATTAGTTCCATAATATTGAAGAAGAGCTCTAATTTTAATAGAAACATTATTATTATTTAAAAGAAGAAGTGTAGATAAATTATCATATTCTAATACAGTATTAATAACACAGTCTATATCTTTAATATTAGTAGAAACAATACCAGTCTTAAAATTATAATAATAATTTTCTTTAATTTCTTGTCTATCTAGAAGTTTACGGTCAATACCACAAAATTCAGATATATCATCTTTAAGTTTATCAGCAAGATGAATAATTATTTCATTATTTTCAACAAACCCATTCTTATGAAAGAAAAGCCATTTATCATAAGTAGCTTTCATAATACCATCATGAAGGATATAACTAATCATAGAAGCAACTGTATCTTTACCGCTTCCTTTAAATCCTTTAATACCAACAATAGAAACTTTATTAATACCCATAGTAATTTGTTTTTGTTTATCAAGACAAATATAAAAATATAATAGGAATTTACTAGTAATAATGATGCTGAATTTAATGTTAAATATCATAGTGAGAATGACGCATTTTAAGGCTCAACATGACACGCAAATCTTATCGTGATAGATTAATCATTCTGATATATAAAATCGAATACAGGCAAAAAGAATCATATCTACGAGCGTATTCTGTATAGTTTTAGACCTCTAACAAATAGAAAAGCCTAGCACACCATATTATGTACTAGGCTTCACCTTATTCAATATCTATATTATAAATAATACAAAAATCATTACGTTCTTCTACAAACTTAACATTAATATTAAAATCATCTTTAAACACAACAAAAGTATTACGTAGTCTTGTATCAAGAAGTCTAATAACTCTATTAGGAATATATAATTTAAATCCAGTATTAGCATCTCGAACAATAGGAATACTATTATTAACTTTATCATCATTATATAAAATCACATAAAGTTCATTACTTTTAGTTATGTCATTATATCTAACAGCAAAATTATAACTTTTAGCATCATAATCAGTAAATAGAATAATAGATTTATAATAACAACTAAAATAAGATTTAGTTCTATCAAAATTATTATTCTTAATTACATTATAATCTAGTATCTCCATTTATAACAACAGTTTTAATATGAAATGGAACTCTAGAAACACCACTTCGTTCACCATATTCTATATGAACAGTTCTACCAATATAAGATTGAGAATCGAATAAAACTTCCTGTTGAACAATATGACTAGTGCTTAAACGAGTTTCAAATTTTTCATCATTAATATCATTTTTACAAAGAAGAATAGGTAAATCACGTTTCTTTTCTTTATAAATATCAAGAATTATAAAATCTCCTTCAGCAGCATCTTTAAACTTCTCCATATAATTAGCTCTACGTCTACCATATTGATAATCAGTTTCAGCATTACGAAGTATAAGACCTTCAAATCCTAAATTAATAAAATGATTTCTAGCGTCAATAGCTTCATTATCATTAGTAATATATCCGCTAGGAAGAATAATCAATCGTTCTTTATTATTATAATGTTCTTTAATATTATTAAAGCGAGTAGGCATTTTAATATGATAACGATATGTATTTCTATGAGTTTGATTACCTTCCATCATAATATCATAACACCAAAACTGAAGAAGTTTATTTTCAACACAATTAGCATCTTTAACAAAATGATTAATTTGATTAACAGTATAACCCGGAAGATAAACTTCACCATCAAGTGCTGCAAATCCATTAATCATATCGTCGATAATATTTGTATTAATAGTAGCAAGCAGATAATCTTCAAGATAGCTAAGAGTATGCCAAATAAGACCTTCACGACTTTGGAAACGAAGCCTAACAGGTTTAAACATATCATTTTGAGTATAAGCAGTAACAATACAACGAAGACCATTAATCTTATACTGACCATACATACAACTGACTTTTTTCCAAACATTACCACTATACGTTTTAGCAAGCATTGGAAGTAGAAGATTACTGTTTCCATTACTAAGGTCTTTAGGTAAATAAGTATTTAGAAAATTAAATAGAATATCATTATCTCCATCCTCCACGGGGGGTAAACCCTGCATATCACAAAGTTCATTAAGATATATATATCCTTGTTTAATTTTATCATTATATCTACTTTCAAGTTCTTTATTACCATCTTTTTGAGTAACAGCATAAACTTCTTTACGAATATTACCTCGAACAAGACCATAAAAAACAGTGATACTATTAGTACCACTGTCAAGTTCAGCCCACCAAACAGTAGGCGCATCATTATTATTTCTACGATAAAGTTTATTCATTATGTTCACTTATTTTTAAACCATTAAATGCAAAACTAACAGCTTTACCACCTAGAAGTTTAGCTTTACGCTGAGCAATCGTTTCTTTTTTAGGCTTAATAGCCTTTGCAATACCGGTGCTAACATCAATGGGTTTACCTGTAAAGACATCTTTTGATTGATTAACTCTGCTAGCACTTCTAGTGCGTTTCCTTGGTTCTTTACTATAATATCGTATTGGGTTTCTTCTCTCGAAATCAAGATTTTTTTCATGTATATCAATAATTCTTTTAATAATAGTATTACGATAATCAATATAACTTTGAGCTTTTTCTGGATGATGTTCTAGAATAAGATAAAGTTTATCAAGAATATATTCAATACTAGAAAGAGTAATACGATAACCATAATTAATAGTTTGTCTAGGACGAGAACCATCAGGATAAATAATAGTACAATCTAAATCTTTAATATAAGATTCAATTGCATCAGCCATTGTAGATTTATCAATAACATAATTAATATATCTAATATCTCTATCATCTAGCTTTTCTTCATATCCTTTTATTATCATAGATTTTCTTTCTTACATTTATAAATAATAATATGAGCTGGCTTACCTATAAGACAATGATTATATTTAAACCATTCAATAATATCAAATGTAGGATAAGTTTTAGCTATTCCTTCAACAAGAGCATAACCTTCTTGATAATTAAAATTACTATGAATAGTTCCACCGTTATCAGTATCAAGTAAGCTAAACTTTTTGATATATTCAACGTCATCATTAGAAGATAGATTAATTTCTCCATAACAATAAATATCTTTTTTATCAATACGTTTATCATCTACATTAAGATATTCACATTTATCAAGATTTTGTTCATCTTCTTCAGTAATTGGACGCATAACAGTATATGTAACACCAGCTAAACTTTTAGTATGGCAAAGTATCACTTTCTTCCGTATCCCAAGTAAATTCAGTTTCTTCTCCATAATTATCTTCTATATATTTAACAACTTGTTGAGTTAGTTCATTAATAACATTTATAGAATAACTACTTCTCAATTCGGCAAAATCTTTAACATCAAGTTCTTTAGGAATAATAATAGGTATAATATCATAATCATTCTTAAGAATTACAGCTTCCATAAGACCAGTTCTATCATTATCCATAAGGCTAATAAGAAAACCATTCCGATTAAGTTTACTACGAAGCCAATCATATTCAATTTGACGAAGTTTATAAGTTTCATGTGGAATATTAACAACACCAATAGTTTTAGATTCAAGGGTAGACCCCCCGTAGAGGATGGAATAATTAATACTCTTTAGATAACATTCAAGACTTAATCTATCTTTAGTAGATTTAGTTATAATAATAACGTCATAATTATCTAATTCAAGATTAATAACTCCTTCAATAGTATTACTATTAGTTATAAACTTAACTTCAGTTTTCTTATTCCTATTTGGAAAATACAGTTTAACATTAACTATTCCTCTTTTATCTTGCCCAAGAACGTAACCATAACATAAATCTGTTTTATTTTTATCGTAAAAATATTTAGGAATAGGATTAGTTGAACGATTAATATAAAATTGGTCAACAGGATAAACAAAATGAGTATTAAGAAAATTAAGATTAACACCAAATTGTCCCCAATACTTAGCATCTAAATTATTCCACGGACGAGTAACAAGTTCAATAATAGGTTTATGATTACGTACATTACTAATAGCCCTAGCAATATTATAATCGTTGTTTTCATCTTTATCTTGTCCATAAATAATATTTCTAAAAGTATAAGCAATATGTTTAAGAACAAATAGAAATTGACTTTTAATAGAAATATCAATTTGCTTATGAACAATTTCAGATAGTACAGTTGCAGCAGCATCTATACAATCTCCCCACCAATATCCAGCAAAATCTCTTCCTTTAAGTTTATTCCTATTATCATATCTAAAACCAAAACTAGGATGAATATCTTCACGAAAAGGACTAGATATAAATTCTCCTGTATCTATACAATATTGTATATCTTCAACATTAATTCCAGTATAAGTGCTAAAAATAGTAATTTGACTAACTTTAGAGAAAATATAATCTTTAGTTAAAATAGTATTACTAATATTTCTTTTCATAATATTTCTAATTTGACCTTTATCGTGAACATATAAAAAAAGAGGACTAGGCACTAAAATAGTACCCAATCCTCTTACATACAACTATTTAACTAACTTTAATTTTTTAAAATGGTAAATCTTCTGTTGGATTAACAAAAGCACCAGCAGCATCATTACCACCGCCAAATGGACTAAAATCTCCACCTCCATTAAATCCACCAACAGGATTCATAGGAGCAGCAGTTTGAACACCAGGCATTACACCAACACCAGGCATAGCAACATTTGGCTGTTTAGCTTGTTCGGCAGATTTTTGATAAACAATACTTTCTTTATAAGGGTCAATATGCAAACTAGGAGCAGATTGTTCTTTATAAAGTTCAATAATTCCATCATTGATAAATGTAGGAAATCCTAAATCACCAAATGAAGATTTACTTCCAACAACAGCACGCCATTTACCATCATTCTTAACGAAACGAAGAAGCTTCATCCAAATAGTAATAGGTTTACCTTTAGCATTATTATAAACAGGCTTACCATTATTGTTAAGTAACTTAACATAATTTTCAAACACAGTCTTATAACCAGCTATAACTTCCTCAGCTTCAACAGGTACATACTGCATATTTTCATCAAAATCTTCAAAAGGCAAAGTAAGAGCATCAATTTCTTCTTCTGTTAAATCACGACCTTTAAGAACAAATACATTATATATATGTTTCATAAAGCGGAAAATGTTATCAACTTTCCAAGCACCTTTACCACCGGGAATAGTTTCAACATTACTTTCAGCAGGAAGAAGACGTTGAGTTACATAACGACGTTCATTGATATTTTCATGATTACTAGCAAAAGTAAATGTAAGATAAGGAATACTCATACCAGCAAATGAAGGCATACCTTGAATATCATCTTTCAGTGTAGCCCAATCAACTTTAACATCTTCAAGATGACCAATAAACAAGCCATTAGCTTTATTACAATCAGTACGTTCATCAAACTTTTTACGAGTTACATCACGTAAATCGTTATTAATACCTCTACCTCTACGTTTTTTAGGAGTTTGTACTTCTGCATTAGCAGTTTGTTTAGCACTTGCTGCAACAGCAGCTTCATTCTTAATTTCTTTTTCTGTCGACATAATTAAAGTAATTAAAAGAATTATTAGATAAAATAAGAGCTGCACCATTAGCAATACTAACAATGCAGCTCTATGTTCAAAATACTATATTTCTAGGACGAAGATTTGATTATTCAGCAGTTTCTTCTTTTTCAGCTTTCTTACCGATACGAATAGGTTCTTCATCTTTATATTCGGTAAGCATTGCAATCTTAACAACAATATCTTTATGACCATTATTAACAACAGCTTCTTGCAAGTTGTCAATATCTACTGTATAAACACGATTCTTAGAAGTAGCTTCTTCATCAGTCATATCAGCTTTCAACTGTTTCCAAACATTAGAATCAGTAAAGTTAAGATTTACACCAATACCAGACAAAGCAGCAGTATTAGCACATTTAGAACCTTTAACTTTAACAACTTCATCACCTTGAATACAGCTAACCAAAAGTTCTTTCTGTTCATCTTCGGTAATACCTTCACGACCAAGAGCAGCTTTAAGTTCTTCATTAGAAGAAGATAAAGCACCTTCAAGAGTTTCTTGGAAATAAGTATTAACATACTTAATCTTATCATTCTTAGTCATACGAACACGAGTAGTACAAGGATTACCATTCTTGTCTAATTCAGCAATACCTTTAGCCAAAGCCCAAATATCAAATTCAGCATGAACAGCAATAGCAGCTTCGGGAGATTCAATATCCAAACCTTGTTCTTCACAGAAAGCAACAACTTCGGGTACTTTATTGATAATAGCATTATCAATATTTGCACAGTTATTAATGAACATTACATATTCACCATGAGCAATGCCGAGAGCTTTAGAAACTTGTGCAGTCATACGGAAACTACCGGGAGTAGAAACAACTACCAATTCAGGTTCTTCACTAACTGCTCTTTGACCAGCATTAACAATACCCATACCAAAACTCAAACCTTTCTTAAAGTCTTTCATAATTATAATTATTTAAAAAGTGAATAATATCAGTCATACGACTGTTTTGTTTAATAATAATTTCTCTAGTTTGTTTATGTTATTGAATTTCAGTAATATCAATAATATCTTCATTACTCAAATCAATACCTTGCATAGTCTTTAATTCTTCTATGCTTAAACAGCCCATAATTAAATCATTAGCAATTTCACGAGCACCATAAACAAATGCTCTATGACTTATCATTATTTTAGGATATTTCTTATAAGTATCTTTTTCAAAACATCCAGCAACAATAGCATCTTTATAAGTAAACTCACCAGTAGCAACCGTATTACGTTCTCCAATTTTACGATAAAAACGATAACTAGTAATATAATCAATAGGAACAGCAGGTATTCTATAAACAGGAACTTTACCAGTAGAAGCAATTTGTTTAGCTTCATTAGTATTAGTAGCTATTTCAAACTTGCCATTAAGTTGATATTCTTTATATATATTACCATTATAATCTTTATAGTATTTAACAGGATAAACATATATATGTTCATGGTCTTTATCTTCTGCATTTTTAGTTTGTGCCTCTTTGGGAGTAATACACTTAATACAGTCAGATGGAAGTTTATCTTCATCATAAGCATTAAAGCCATCTGTATATTCGTACAGAGCGCGATAATCATCTACTTTTTCCCAACTCACGCTGCCTTTGACAAGTAATGCCTTAATAATGTGAACATCAACACCTGTTTTACCTTGAACTACATGAATATGTTCAATGCAAGTAGAAAATGGAAGTCTAAGGTCTTTAGCTCTCATTGCAATAGCAAGACCATCTTCAACAGACTTAATACCACATTTATCACTACGCATAACACGTTTGATAAATACTTCAAGACTTGCAATTTCAGCTTCACTCATATAATTAAGCTGATATGGAGCAACAGAATGTTGAACACCATGTTGTTTTTCAATACCACTATTACTAACAGCAACAGCAGTATCATTAACTTTAACTTCTTTATCTTCGTCCATTCTATCAAAGAGCGATTTTGATTACACAACAAATGTAACTATTGTATTTATACTATCAAATAATATCATCAAAATTTTGAGCACTAATATCAGAATTAACATTCTGTATAACTTCATGGTTAACTGATAACTTTTCCTTTTTAAGACTTTCTTCTTCGATAGTACCAGCTATATAAAGTTTATGCACTTTAAGTTTTGATTGACTACAATTAACATTATTATAACGATAAATAAGTTCATCTATTGTATCACATAAAGGTGAGGTTAAAATCCATTCGTCTACGCTTGTTTCTAGGCTGTCAGTTGAATTATTTTTTATAGATAATACTCTTAATAAGCCATCATTAAAAGACTTCAAATTCAGCGTGGAAATAGCCTTAGATTTGATTATACGAGCAGTCCCTTTCTTGCTTCCAGACTTGTACAAAACAGGAATACCATTACTATCAACTAGAACTTTATCCTCAATTTTATCATGATAATCACCACAAATTTCACCTAATTTATCATTAATATATTTAGTTACAGTAGCAGCATATTCACCTCTCTTACTAATAATAAGAAATCGTTTATCAGGATTATCTTTAATAATTTCAACTATTCTTTCTAGCTTACAAACATTATCAGAACATATAAGCATACGTTCACGAACAATATTATAAAAAGTCTTAACTCGTTCAGCAAGAACAAGAGGATTATAACATTCATCAATTTGTTTACTAAAAGGATTAGTCATATCCATATCAGCACTCCATCCATTATATTCAGCTATTTCTGTAATATATTGAATAGCACTACGTCCATCTTGAGTACCATTTCGAGCACATTTAATATTATCAAGATTACCAAATACTTGAATAGTCTGAGTAATAAATTCAGTATATTTATCGTAATTAGTAATATCTTCTTGACTAGTAAATAAAATCTGCTCTCTGTGTTCCTCTACGGGGAGTATATCTCGCATACCACTAGAATTTAGAATATTATTAATAGGTGGAATATTATTATAAATCTTAGTTAATGTAGAAGTATCAATAGTTTTTTCAGTTATAATCATAAGTTTAAATCTAGCATGATTAAAAACTGTATTACAAGAAAGATTCCATTCATTAACTCCAACAACAATAGAAATATCATAACTATAATTATATCTACTATTAACATAAGTATGAGTAAGAATATTAATAGTATCTATATTTATATTATGATTTTTAAGACCATCAACAATTTCAGTTCTTCTTTTCCAATTATCTGTAACAATAAGTATTTTAATATTATCATTCTTATTTCTCATAAGACTAATAATTCTACTTATAATTTCACAATAATCAACAGGTGGAACACAATTAATAGTTCCAATACCTTTATATTCTTTAGAACCCCATTTATTAATTAGTCTATCATAAGTTTCTTCAACTATATTTCTCATCCAAAATCATCTTCATTAAAAATAGGATTATACATACCACTATATTTTTTAATTTTACTTTTACCTTTACCTTTAGGAGAAATTTTAAGTTTAATAGGATTAATAATCTTCATAGCTTCTTGATAATAAAATTTAAAATTAATATCTCTAAGAGAAATATCTTTATCATCAAGACTATTAATAACTGTCACAACAGAACCAGCTGCCATTCTACTACGAGAACCATTATCATTATGAACTTTCTCAATAATATAACCTCTATTAGAAACATAAAATCTAACATATCTTTGACAAATAACATGAGTAATTTGTCCATTTTCAATCTTAGTTTCTTCTACATGAAATTGTTTACCTACATTTTGAGTAAGACAAAAGTCAAGAATATTAGTAGCTTCTTGAAGAGTATCCATTACAGGTTTATTTTTAAGAAAATAGTTTTCAATAGCTTGAGCAACAATAGGCATAGAATAACCTTTAGTTAAATCTAAAGAATACATCATAGGATTAAGAGCGCCTTTAGATTCAAGTTTAAGTTTATGAACACCATTTTTAATAACTCTAAATTGGCTAAGATAATTATTTATATCTCTACTAACAAGACAATGATAATAATCAGTATCAAACTTAAGTTTAGTAGTTTGTTCCCACTTATCTTTAATACGATTATAAACATCAATATCTCGTTTATAAAGTTTAATAACAATACCATCTGTATTAGCACTTAACACATGAATATTGTGTAACTCTAATTCCTCAACCAACATTAGCATTATTAACTGCCCATTAATAGTAGTTTTAAGTACAGCTAATCTATCATAAAGATTACCATTTTCAAATCCAAGTTTACCATAAACAGAATTAATAACAATCTTTAAAACTAAAGCTAAAGTATCTCTATCAATTCCGTCAACAGTATCTTCATCGCTGTGTTTAACTTCAACTCTTTTATTTTTAAGCCAACCAATAAGATTACAAAAAGCATTTGTATCAAGATGAGCTGGAGCTACTTTATGAGCAGCAATAATACTAGGATACATACTATTAATATCAGCATGAATATAAACATAATCATCGTCATTAAGAACATCGTGTTGACCCCCCGTAGAGGATGGAAATAATTCTCTTCCACTACTCCAAAGTTCAACAGGATTATCTTGACTATGTAAACCTCCAGTTGCAACAGTATAAGTTACATTTCCAATTTTAACTTCTTTACTAAACGCATCTTTATTAACTCTATAAATAGTAGTTTTAAGACATTCATTAAGAAAGTCTTGCATAGGTTTAGTTTTAAACTTAATAAAAGGAAAAATAACTTTTTTAAAACTCATAGCAGTTCTTTCAGTTTTCTTACCTTTCCATTGTTCAGGGGCAAGACCACTAAATTTACTATAAAATTTCTCAAAAAGAATATCAGCAGTTTTACTACGACTAGAATTAAGAACATCAACATCATATGCTTTACTAATAGCATAACGAGATTTAATTTCTTCTGGATAAAGACGAACTATTTCAGCTACAATGAAAACATCATTAAGATTATAATACATCATAGGTTCAATATATTCATCAAGAATAAATCTATCCCATTTATATACTAGCTTATTAAGCTGACTAATACTCATTCCTTTAAGATTAGGAATTTCATCATATAGTTCAGCTTCTTTTTCATTAATATCAGGAAGTTCATATTCTAGAAGTTCATACCATTGAAGATTAATTGAAGTTTGTTTTAAACCTTTAGGAACAGGTTTACGTTCACCTGTTTTACTATCTACAACTACACTTGCTTTATTAAGAGCAAATATACGCATTACATCAATACCTGTAAATGGTAGTTTATATTTTCTAAGACTATTAAGATAAAAATCAGTTCTAAATTTATCTTTATCATCTTGACTAGAAATAATAGTTTTACTAGTTTCATATAACTTATTAATAAGTTCTTTCGTACTATTCGTACGCATATAAAAACTAAGTAAAGCAGCAATCATAAGATTATCATAATTGAAATTATTAAATCCATACAAGTCAGTACGAATAATAGTTCCATTAGAATCTTTATAACATCTAGTCTTATTAATATAACCTATCATAGAAAGTAATTGACTATCATCTGTATCTGTTATATAAAAACTATGTTTTTCAACAGTTTTAAGACGAGCTTTAATTTCTTCAACAGATAGTTTTTGAACTAAAGGAATAGCTTTATTATCAGCATTAACACAATCTTTAAAAACTTTAAGATAACTATTAATACTAACAAAAGTAATAGAAAAGAAATTTCTTAAAACTTCAACATCATAAGCTATACAATTAATCATTTATACTATACCATAATTATTTCTATTTTTAGTAACCCAATTAACATCATCAGCAAAACGCTGTTTAAATATATGATAAATATTATCATCTTTAAATTTAATAAGAGGAGAATAATTACTAAATACATATTTACCGCCAGTAGCCATAAATCTAGGAATATGATTATTACTAATACTAAGATAAGCATCACCAAATATAAATAGATACTTATAATTAATTCTAGCTAATTCTTTCCATAGAATATTACGACATTTATCAATAGCAGTAAGATATGTATTATAATTATTAGAACAAGCACATTTAATACTATAAGTCATATATACATCTTCAATGTTATTACGTCCAGAATATTCATCATAAAGATTACCAATATCAGTAAATAATTGATAATCTTCACAATAATTTCTATCACCTCTAGGAAATAGGAAAACAATATCTCCATGAATACTTCCTCTACCACCTTGTATATATTTACCTATATTAAATATACGATTTGGACATCGTTCACAATCAGGATATTCGTCAACAGTTTTACTTGCCATAAGATAATACTAATTGATTACTAGCGCGAGAACAAGCAACATACAATCTACGAAGCATTTCATCTCTATTAATATAAGGATGACCATATTTATCATAAATCATATCGTTAATATCTACAAATACATTTTTATAAGTAGAACCTTGTGCTCTATGAGAAGTAATTGCAAAGCCATAATCTAAATCTCTACTAAATAAAATCTTACCATTACTATTCGTAATATTAGAAGCGATAAGATATTTACGTTTAAAATCAAAATATTGTTTCCATTTACTTCCACGTTCAGAACTACTAGCTTTTTTAGCATCATCAATAAGACTAGTCAACTTCTTATAATACATCTGAAATGTATAGTTATCATAATGGTCAATAACAAATAAAGGTTGAGTTATAGCACCACCATGAATAGCTTGAAACTTAATAAGAAATCCTTTAAACTCATAATTATTATCAATTGTATCAACAATATCTTTAACAATATATTCTTCACTATTGTTTATAATAATATCATTAAAAACATTAACAACAGTAGTATAACTCATTATTAAATCATTACGAGTAATAAGGCTCTTATCAGCATCTTGAATAATCATATGTCTTACATGGTTATTCCATTGTGCAACACGACTATTAGTATAAGCTATAATACGATACAAATCAATATTTTTAGTATATTCTTCATCATTAAAACAAGTATCAATTAAATTAGAAAATTCAGTTTGACCACAAACATAAAATCCTTTAGTTTCTTCATTATAATCTTGTTTATTTTTAGATATATAATCAAGAAATCTCCATCCATTCTTATTTTCTATATCTTCTCTAAGAAGAACAAGAAGTTTACTAATAGGGTTATTATCTCCTTGTCGTACAACTTCTTTAAGATAATAAGTATTACTAGCAATAAGAAAAGCTTGACTAGTTTTCTCATTAACAGGTGGAAGCTGACTAGAGTCACCAAGCATTATAACTTTAATTTGAAGCTTCTTACATTTATTACTAATATACTTAACAAGTTTAGCATTAAGCATAGAAGCTTCATCAATAATTAAAACTTTAAGACCATCTAGTTTATCTTTTCCAACAGGATTAAAGGCAGGATTTTCAGGGTCAAAATTTTCAATATTAACATCAAGTCTAAAACCAAACAATGATTGAATAGTATTAACTTCTTTTCCACCAATAGAATTACTAAGAACTCTACAAGCTTTATGTGTAGGAGCAGTACAACCTATAACACCACCAGACCATTTGCAATTATTAATAACATATTTAATAACAAATGTCTTACCTGTACCTCCAGCACCACAAAGAGCATTAATATATTTCTTATCATCCCAAGGCTGTGCAAGAAACTCAATAAGTTCATGCACAACTATTTCTTGGTCTTTAGTAAACTTAATGTTAGTATCTTTTCTATTACTATTAGCAATATTAAGATTACCAATCATTACAATTCGTTGTTTACATCAATAAGATTATTTTTAACTTTATCTTCATATTCTTTCCATTCTTGAAAAGCTAAAATAGTAGATTCACTATCACCACGATTATAACACGTAGTAATATGAAACAATTCCTTAGCAAAAGGCATTTTAACAATTTTACCTTTAGCTATAAGTCCAGCAGCAAAAGGAATATAAAATCTAGTATCAACAGTTTTTCTATTTTCACTATCTCTTATAATTTTAATTCTATGATTATATTCATCTAATCGACGAGCATAAACAACTTTCTTTCCTTTAGTTCTGTAACTTTCACCAGTAATGCTATATAGTTTGCCATTATATTCTACTTTATAAGTACCATCAATATATCTAATAATACCTTCACATTTAGCAACTATAATAACATATTTATTGACTATTCCTTTCTCTTTGGATTTACCTACAACTCCAAATGAGAATTTAAAGCTAACCATAGCATACTACTTTCTTTTAATAGTACGCATACGTTTATCAACAGCACGAGTAATATCTTTAAAAGTATTATCTTCTGCAAATTTAGCTTTACGAGCAGCCTTTTTAGCAGCTTTCTTAGCAGCAATCTCTTCATCGCGTTCTTTTTGTTGTTGAATAACATCAACAATCTCAACATGATAACCACAATAATGAGAAAGAAAATCAATTTTACCACTAGTTCCATTACCAATAGCACTATTTTTAGCTACTTTAATAACTTTACTAGCAGGATTGATTCCAATAATAGCGCCAACATTATTAAGTTGACTAACAACAGAAACTTCATCATACTTTTTCATAAGTATTTTACGTTTTTAAAGATTAATAAAACAATTATATTTAATAGTTAAAACTATAATAAGTTCAATAATAGTTAGATTAGTAGAGCCACTACGCTACGCTCCGTGGCGACCCCCCGTAGAGGATGGAAGCAAGCTAGTCATTAAACTTTCTCTTTAATACTATCATTAACTTTATTAAGTTTATCAATAAAATATTCAATACGGCGATTAAATTCTATATCTTTATTTTGAAGTTTATTAATATCTATATTAATTCGTTCAATCTTCTTATATAGATTAAATACTTCATAAATAAGAAATACACCAACACAAACTCCAAGAATATATCCAATAGCATCTTCAATCATAGAAATAATGATAAAGTTTACGAATAAGTTCAAATCTAGTATCAGGAATATTATAGATTTTAAATGCCTTAACAACAAAATCAAAATCACCATATTTAAGTAAAGCATCTATATAATCTTTAATATCACTAAGCCACATAATAGCACTAACAGAATATCTATCACTATCAGTATTAGTAATATATTGACCAATACCTTTAGTAATAGTATCAGCAGTTATATCATTAATAATAAACTTATCAGTAAACCAATTATCTTTTATATACTGTTTATCAGTATATTTATCACGAAAGGTTTTAGATAGTTTATTACATAAATCGATATAAGAACGAGCAGCAGTTCTATTATTATGATTAACAAATTGAACATATTTAACTTTAAGAGTTAAGTTCATACCACATTCAATAATACGAACTTTAATTTGTTTTTTATCCTCATTAATATATAGAACAATAGCAAGTTTATCTTTCCAATAGCCAGCATTCAAAATAACAATATCATAAAGTTTAACTTTAAATCCAGATGTAATAGTGCCATCAATATTCTTATAAGCAATATAATTCATAATAAAACTGTATTAAATTTTTAGTTTAACATTTATTAGCTAGTTCTTTTGCCCTGTATTGAACTCAATATTAATCGTGATAGATTAATCAGATTATATATGAAAATTCAACAGAGAGCAAAAGAACCGTATCTATGAATGTATTATGAACATAAATAGCTAGTCATTTGTAGCAGGCTCATTATTCTGTTTATTATTATTACCAGCACGTTTAAGACGTTCTTTAAGAATATGTTCAGCAACAGAACCAAGTTTACATTCACTAACATTATAACTAACACCTTTAGCATGAGTAACAGTATATACAATAGGATAATCAATATATTTATTATTACCTATCATACGTTCAACTTTAGTAACTCCAATATTAGTCACAATGCCAACACAAACACCAAGTTTAGTTTGATTATGATATTGATAAGTATATTCCATATACACAACTTGACCTTTTTCAAACTTAGCTTGTTCTTCAATGTATCTATCTAATAGACCATCAAAAATAAGAGAATCAAAATTATCCATTTTAATTATATATTTAAAGTTAATAATATACATACTAAAAAGCCTAGCACTATCTTCACAGACAATGCTAGGCAAAACTACAAATACGAAATCATATAAAACGAAATGTTTGACACAGACATCATTATTACTAATTTCACAATCAATAATAATAGAATAATTAACACTAAATCAAATATGACATATAACACTTGTACTATGATAAATATTAATAGCACTATCTTCACAGACCGTACTATTACAAAGTTACAATTAGAAATTAAAACGGATAATAACAATTATAATCTTCTTTATATTTACAGGTATCACAAGCAATATTATTAGATATATTACAAGATTTACCAAAAACTTCATCAAGAATAACTTTAATATTAATATTTTCCATAATTTTATTTATTTAATCATAATAACCAAAAACATCATTTTCAGGGTCAACAATAGGACTATCATCAACTATTGGTTCCCAAGCAATATCGTCAAAATCTTGACTTAGACATTCTGCATGAATTTCAACACCTTCAACATTATTATTGAAATATGTATCATCTTCAACAAAATAAATATCAGTTCTTTCCATATCTTTATATATAAAATAAACTCCGAGTAGAGGATGATTATCATCAACGTGTTAACTATAACAAACCCAATAAACAAAATGGATAAAAATGGCAGGCAAATGAGAATTAGCTTTAACAAGCTCAACAGCACTATCCATCCTCTACGGGGAGTCTATACTACAAACTTAACTAGCCTCAGAATCTTTATTCTTTTTATGAAGTTCAGTTTCAGTATCAATCATAATACCAATAACTCGTTGGCTATCACTAGCAACATCAGCATGAGCCTTAACTAAAGCATCAATGAATAAATCATCTGTATATCTATATTCTCTACGAAGTCCACCATCAGCAGTAACTCTAAACTTATTCCATAAGAAGTCAACATAAGCACCTTTAGAATTACATATTCTTCCATCATCTTCAAGAGCATGAAGAATATTAAGAGAAGTATGACGTCTAAATGCAGCATTGAATTTAACAATACAAACTACATCAAGAATATGTTGAGGAACATTAATTCCAACAGGAACACCACGTTTATCAGTCTTAGCATCTTTAAAATCATTATCTTCATTAGCTTGACTAACAACAGTAGTTTGTTCTTCCTGTTTACGAACTTTACTTTGTTTCTTCTTCCTAGCTTTATTCTTAGTCTGAACAGTTTCACTACTAACAACAGCATTAACTTGTGTATCTTCTTCAGGAACAACAAGTTTACCCTCTTGTTTAGCTTCTTCTAAACTTTCAGCCATAGTTTTCTTTCTAGGCTTAGATTGAACATTACTAGTAACATTATCAAAATTTACCATAACACTTATAAGTTTAAGATTAATATTATTATCAGTAGCAATATTACTCTACTGAACAACACGACAAATATAATAATTAAATATAATACTCCAAATATATTATAATTTATTTATACTATAATTCTAACTAATAATCAATAGCTATATTAAAATAACTAAAATAGTTATAGCAATAGGAATTAACTTACCACGAGTATAATAAATATCAATAGTATCAAGAGTATCATTAGTATAAAGAGAATCAGTAATATCAAGAATATTAAGAATATCATTAGTAATACCACCAGTAATATTAGCATGACTAGTATTAATAGTCATTATAATACTGATAGTATTAATAGTGCTATTGTTAGCTAGAACTAATGCTGTTGGTATTATGACTAATAGTCTTATTAGACTTGATAATACTGTTAGAGCTAGTCTTAATGACGATTGTATGACTAATCGTCATGACGAACGTCAATGAGATGAGAAAGGGAGTTGGAACTAATACTAACAACGATGATATAACTAGAGGTTGTGAAGATATAACTAATGGTTATGAGGTTATAGCTAATGGTTGTGATGAATGGTTATGAGGTTATAAGTAGAGGTTATAAGTAGAGGTTATGAGTAGAGGTTATGAGGTTATAATGAATGGTATAATGAATGGTATAATGAATGGTATAATGAATGGTTATGAGGCTATAACTAAAGGTATAACTAAAGGTATAACTAAAGGTATAACTAAAGGTATAGTGAATGGTTATAACTAAAGGTTATGAGGCTATAACTAAAGGTTATAATGAACGAGGATGAGAGAGGTTAAACAATAGGCTTGGATTGATTAGGAATAGGATGTGGAGAAGGATGAAGAGGATTAGGAGGAATACCAGCAGGATTAGTCTTTTTAGCATCACCATCTCCACACGCATCTCCACATTAACCACCACCATAATCATTCTCATCTCCACCATCAACCTCAATTTAACCCTATTTGAACCACATCCAACTCCACCATCTCATTCTCCACGAACTCCACATTCACCACTTTCATCTCCATATCCTCTTTCTCCACATTCAATACCTCTCGTCACCTCTAACTTTACCTCTATAACTTTTTGTTATAAGAGTAAATCTCCATGACCAGTATCATTAATAACATCATGACCAATATTATTAATAACATCAGTAACAGCATCATGATCAGCATCATGATCAGCATCATGACCAGCATCAGTACCATGACCAATATCAGTATCATGACCAACATCATTAACAATACCATTAACAACTCCACGATCAGCATCATGACCAACTCCACGATCAGCATCATGACCAACTCCACGATCAGCATCATGACCAACTCC
>ENA-OZAH01000160-OZAH01000160.1-human-gut-metagenome-genome-assembly--contig:-NODE-160-length-38033-cov-12.043025_pt1 | contig 38033 bp, 27 predicted proteins | sample MGYA00243304_ERZ653505 | MGnify/ENA primary metagenome ERZ653505 (study PRJEB26926, sample SAMN06164925) | human gut metagenome | biome: ENVO:00009003; feature: ENVO:2100002; material: ENVO:00002003...
GCCCGGATGAGGGCGCCGTAGCGGGCTACGGCAACTGAATTCGGGTGAAATATCCTGCAAAGTGGGGCGTGCAGATTGCGGGAATGATTTTTCAGACACGCTCTAGAAACTGCAAATATCCCGCTGATTTATAAAATGAATAAACACTTTCATAATTATACAACACAGACCAGGAAAGTGAAAGAAAATTATGGTAACAAAAAAGAAGCCCCTGCAGGAGGCTTCTTTTTCGCAAATGTGTAAATTTGCGTTTTTAATCTTGCTTCTGATTTTCCGGATCAGATAAAGATATATTTCAAAATAAACAATACAGCCAGTACATACATCAGTACGCTGATTTTCTTTTCCTTAGCTTTACCTGTAACAACGTTGATGATCACATAGGAGATAACACCCATGGAGATACCTTCAGAAATGCTGTACAGGAATGGCATTGCGATGATCGCGATAAATGCTGGGATGGCTTCCGTCAGGTCGTTGAAATCAATCTTGGTTACTGATGTGAGCATCAGGAATCCAACGATGATCAGAGCCGGTGCTGTGGCAAAGGACGGGATTGCCAGGAAAATCGGGGATAACAGCAGTGATAATCCGAAGAGGATGGCTGCTATCAGGGAAGTAAGTCCTGTACGTCCGCCTTCAGCAACACCGGAAGCACTCTCTACGAAAGTAGTAACTGTGGAAGTACCACACATAGCACCTACTGTAGTTCCTACTGCGTCAGAAAGAAGAGCACCTTTGATGTTTGGAAGTTTGCCTTCTTTGTCAAGCATATCAGCTTTGGAAGCAACACCGATCAGTGTTCCAAGTGTATCGAACATATCTACAAACAGGAATGCAAACATAATGACTACGAAATCAAGTGTGAAGACAATGGAGAAGTCCATTTTCATAAATGTGGGAGCCATGCTTGGAATGGAGATTCCGTTTGAAAAATCAGGCAGGAGGCTGAACCAGCCGGCTGCAGGATCAGGTTTGTAAAGTCCTGTCAACTGACAGATAATGCCAAGTCCCCATGTGATCAGGATACCCCAGAGAATGTTTCCTTTTACACTCTTAACAAGAAGGATGGCGGTGATGAGAAGTCCAATCAGCGCCAGAAGAACTGTAATTCCTTCTGTATTGAAGGTTCCGCCGGATACGGAAGATTTAAAGGAAAATACGCTTACCAGAGTAGAGTCATTGTTAACTACGATCTTTGCATTCTGCAGTCCGATAAAAGCAATGAAAAGACCGATACCGACGGATACTGCATGTTTCAGGTTCATTGGGATCGCATTGAAAATTGCCTCACGCACATTGGTCAGAGATAACAGGATAAAAATAATACCCTCTACAAATACAGCTGCCAGTGCCTGTTGCCAGCTGTAACCCATGCCAAGAACAACAGTGTAGGCAAAGTAGGCATTCAGGCCCATGCCAGGTGCAAGAACGAATGGATAATTAGAAAGCGCAGCCATCAGACAGGTGGCAATAAAGGATGACAGTGCGGTCGCTGTAAAAACAGCTCCTCTGTCCATGCCGGATGCTTCCAGAATGTTTGGGTTTACAGCCAGAATGTATGCCATTGTCATGAATGTGGTAATACCTGCCATAACTTCGGTCTTTACATCTGTGTGGTTCTCTTTGAGATGGAATAATTTGTCAAGATTCATAATCTTTCCCCCTTTTGATTTTAAAAATTGCCGGCTGTTTTGTGGTGTCTCAGATAATCATCCCGAAAAAACAGGGTGAAACTCCTGGAATCAATCGTCTCGGCATATCGTTTTGTTAACGATATGCCGGAAAAACACCATCAGAATCTGTATTTCCTGCAGTTACAGAATCTTTCTTCCGGCTACATATTTAGCGGTAATATTGCGGTCATCGGAAAGGTAGATCAGTCTTTCAAGTCTGTCCTTCGGAGAGAGCTTCAGTGGAGTTGGAATAGTGCTGTCATTAAGCACAACCGCATCAAATTCATACCCCTCCTTAAAGCTTCCAACCTTTCCAAAGAAGGAACCGCCTCCTTCTGTTCCCATATAAAAGGCCTCTTCAACAGTAAGCGGCTTCATGGAAGAATCAACCAACCGCCAGTACAGCTTGGAAACCTGAATAGCATCAGCCATAGCACGCAGAATAGAAACGGAAGTTCCACCTGCAATGTCAGATCCCAGTCCGATGTGTAAACCTTCGTCCAGATAACGTCTCACAGGAGAGATACCTGAGGCGAGATTTGTGTTAGACTGCGGACAATGAGCAATATAAACGCCCTGCTTTTTCATAAGGGCAATTTCTTCATCCGAAGAATGAACACAATGAGCCATGATCGTCGGACAGTCACCGCCGAAAAGATCAAATTGGCTATATGCTTCTCCATAAAAATGTGTATTCGGGCAAAGCTCCTTCACCCAGGCAATTTCACCGAAATTCTCAGAAAGGTGAGACTGCATCGGCAGGTGATACCTCTTCTGAATCTCCGAAAGCTTCTCCATCAGCTCATCAGAACAGGATGGAGTAAATCTCGGAGTAAGGATCGGCTTTACATTTTCAAATTTATCAAGCGTATCCTTAATCCACTGAACCGTAGCATCAGCAGAAGCCTGAGCACTCTCTTCCTGCAACTGCGGAGAACCATTACGGTCCATATTTACCTTGCCGACCATAGCCTTTATTCCGGTTTTATCCAGCTGTTCCATCAGGATCTCGGTAGCAGGGACATGCAGAGTTCCGAAAATACATGCTCTTGTATTCGGGCTCTTCTTCATATCCTCAGTGAAAATAGAATAAGCCTCTTTTGCAAACTCTGCATCTTCATAACGTGCTTCCTGCGGAAAAGTATAAGTATTCAGCCAGTCCAGCAGCTCAAGATCCATACCCGAGGCACGAAACGTATACTGCGGAGCATGAAGATGCAGATCAGTCAGTCCCGGAATGATCAGCTCATCGCCAAAATCTGTACATGAGATTCCTGCAAATTTCTCAGGAAGCTCATCAAACACCCCTGCACATCGCCCATCTTCACATACTAAATATCCATTTTCAGTGATGGAAAGTTCTGTCAGAGAATTACTGTAGCAAATTGTTCCCTTTAAAACAAAAGTCCGTTCGTTCATAACCATACCTCCTTTTTGTGGTTAAGGAAAGGCAAAAAAAATCTACCGATGCTGCCTTTACCTCATTCTTTCTCCCTGGGGAGAGAACTTATAGACAACTATTACGGTAGTTGGTAGAAACGTCCAACCGATTATGGACATATATAAGTTTACTTATATTGTTTATAAAATGATTATAAAATATTTGCAGTTAACTGTCAATTCCTTTCTGCAATTTAATTTATTATTCTTTTTTGTATTGCTATTTGATAATTCATAGTCTATAAAGCATTTTACAGGCAGAATTTATATAAAGTATATGATATCCCATGTGAACTTATACAATCTCTTTCATATTTAAAGTTTTTCTTGTTCATGTAGGCTTTTAACATGCGAATTGATGCGATATTTTCCACCTTCCAATTACCAGCTTAGAAAAATATTTTATTTGCTATGCATTTGCAGGCATTTTAGAGATTCTTAGTCCTCTTAAATCTGCGTTATAAGAAGAAAAGTCCATTGCCTGAGCGCTAGAGCTTGTTTGAAAAATCATTCCCACAATCTGTACGCCCCACTTTGCGGTATATTTTGCCCGAATTCGGTTGTCGTAGCCCACTACGACGCCCTCATCCGGACAAAATCTCCCACAAATTGTGACGCACATCTTGCGGAAAGCATTTTTCAAACAAGCTCTAGCGAGCAATCATAGACTTTTCTTCTCATGCTTTTAGCAGATTTCAGATGACTTAGAATCTCTTAGATGCCGAAACCGCATAGCAGATAAAATATTTTTCTAAGCGTCCGTTTTTTGGGAAAATATGATATAATACTCTCCAATATCAAAAAGAAAGGAAAAACAAACATGCAGCTAGACAAAGAAAACATAAAAAAAATTCGATGGCTCATCGCATTCGCAATTCTCTTATATCTGGGTGTCCAGAACCTGCACATAGTTATCAGCACTGTCAGAGTTCTGCTTGGCTTTCTCTTTCCGTTCATCATTGGTTTCGGAATCGCTTTTATCCTCAATATTCCAATGAAATTCATAGAACATCATCTGTTCGGAAAAGCCTTGAAACAAGAGAAAAAAACAGCACAAAAACTGGCAAGGCCGGTCAGCCTGGTGCTTTCTATCTGCTTTGTGATCTGTATAATCGTGATCGTTATGCTGGTAGTAGTACCGGAACTGGGGGCAACATTCGTAAACATAGCGAAAAAGATAGAAGAAAATATTCCGGTTTTCCAGAAATGGATCGACAATGTATTTGGAAACAATCCGGAAGTTGTGAAATGGGCGCAGTCTCTTGACATTGAGCCGGGAAAAATAATCGATTCTGTACTCGGCGTACTGAAGAACGGAGTCAATAACATTGTTTCCTCCACAGTGTCCATCACCATGGGACTTCTGACTACTGCAATGAATGTATCCATTGGCTTTGTATTCGCCTGCTACGTCCTTTTGCAGAAAGAAAAGCTCCTGCAGCAGATAAAAAAAGCAATGTACGCAATGTTCCCGGAAAAACCGGTCAGATATCTGGCACATGTATGGAATCTGGCAAACAGGATTTTTTCCAGCTTTATTACCGGACAGTGTATCGAAGCTGTGATTCTTGGAAGTATGTTCTTTGTATCCATGACAATCCTGCATTTTCCATATGCAATGCTGGTGGGTGTCCTGATTTCATTTACAGCATTGATTCCGCTGTTTGGCGGAATTATCGGATGTTGGGTAGCATTTTTTCTGATCCTTATGATAAGTCCTGTAAAAGCAGTTCTGTTTCTGGGACTTTTCCTTATCCTGCAGCAGATAGAAGGAAACCTGATCTATCCTCATGTGGTAGGTGGTTCTGTCGGGCTTCCATCCATCTGGGTACTGGTAGCTGTAACACTTGGCGGCAGTCTGATGGGAATTGCGGGAATGCTGATCTTCATTCCGACAGTATCTGTCATCTATACACTTTTCAGAGAGTGGGTATATGCCCGTCTTGAGAAAAAACAGCTTGTTTTATGACGAAATGATTCGTGATGTGTAGAAAGATGTATTATTGTCCGGATAAACTTGGTAACAAATTTGTAAAAGGACTGTAAATCAGTGTAAGGTCTCTGTAATTGTAATTAATTCGATATTTCTGTATTATAGTGATATCTGGTTAAAAATGGAAGGAGATCTTAAGATGGACATCTTAAAAGGTAAACGTTATGATATTATGAATGTGCTTTGGGAAGAGGGAAGACCATTGTCTGCTTTTGAGATCAATGACATTGCACCGGAACTGAAAATGCCGACAGTAAGAAGATGCCTGGAGCTTCTTTTGAAAGAGAACCTGATCCAGGTTGCGGGAACTTCAATGAACGGCAAGGTGTATGCAAGAAATTATACCCCTCTTCTTTCAAGAGAGGATTATTTAAAGGGAAATGCCAAAAGCAGAAAGATTAACCCGGTGGAAATGATGAATGCGCTTCTGGAATCTGATGGGATTACAGTGGAAGAGCTGGAAAAACTTCAGGAGCTTATCGATAAGAAACGTGCGGAACTGGAAAGCAGATAATCATAAACATAGCAGATAAAAACGGACATGGCCATCTGGCTGTGTCTTTTTTGTGCCATTTTTTACAGAATTGCAATACTGTATCAGGTAATAAAAACAGCCAGATGAATAAAGTGTCCATCTGGCTGAATCTGTTATCAATCAATTATTTCTTGTTCTGCTCAACTTCTTTTAACATCATAGCGCGAACTTTCAGTGGAAGTCCGAACAGTGTGATGAATCCATCTGCATCGTGGTGGTCATAGAGGTCACCTGTTGTGAAAGATGCAAGAGATTCATTGTACAGGCTGTATGGAGAAGTTGTACCGGCTTTGATGATATTGCCTTTGTACAGTTTGAATTTCACTTCACCTGTTACATATTTCTGTGTGGATTCAACGAATGCCTGGATTGCCTCGCGAAGTGGTGTATACCATTTTCCTTCGTAAACAACCTGAGCGAACTGGCTGCCAAGTTTCTTCTTGGTTTCCATTGTCTCGCGGTCAAGTGTAAGTTCTTCGAGCTGTTCATGAGCTGCCATCAGGATGGTTCCGCCAGGAGTCTCATATACGCCACGTGATTTCATACCAACAACACGGTTTTCAACGATATCAACGATACCGATACCGTTCTCGCCGCCTAATTTGTTAAGCTCAGTGATGATTTCGGAAACTTTCATTTCTTTGCCGTTTAATGTTTTCGGAACACCCTGCTCGAATGTCATGGTAACTTCTGTTTCTTTATCAGGGGCTTTCTCAGGTGTAACACCTAAAACAAGCATATTGTCATAATTTGGAGCCTGGGAAGGATCTTCCAGTTCCAGACCTTCATGGCTGATATGCCATAAGTTTCTGTCACGGCTGTAGCTGTGGCTTGCATCGAATGGAAGGTCGATTCCATGAGCTTTACAGAATGCAATTTCATCTTCACGTGACTGCATGGTCCATTTGTCTGTCATACGCCATGGAGCGATGATCTTGATGTCAGGAGCAAGAGCCTTGATGCCAAGTTCGAAACGGATCTGGTCATTACCTTTACCTGTAGCACCGTGGCAGATGGCAACTGCGCCTTCTTTACGTGCGATCTCAACTAATTTTTTAGCGATTGCCGGACGGGCCATGGATGTACCAAGGAGATATTTGTGTTCGTATACAGCGCCTGCCTGTACACATGGAACGATGAAGTCATCACAGAATTCATCTACGATATCTTCGATATATAATTTGGAAGCACCGGAAAGCTTTGCTCTTTCATCCAGTCCGTCCAGTTCGTTTCCCTGACCGCAGTTTACGCAGCAGCAGACAACATCGTAATCAAATGTTTCTTTTAACCATGGGATTAAGGCTGTGGTATCAAGACCGCCTGAGTATGCTAAAACGACTTTTTCTTTCATGATTGTATTCCTCCTGAAATTGGATTTTATTATTTTCCTGATTTGTAAAAATTTCCTGAGATATCCGTTTGCCGAAAGTAAATGAATAGGTCGGGAGTTCAGCGCATTATTTTTGAATAAATGCGGTAATTTCTGATTGAAATTTTTGAATAAATATTCAATGCGGAACAAGATGATTTCGTGTGATTCCGCTTAACAAGTGATAATATACACCTTTTTTTATAAATATGCAATAGAAAAATGCAAAAAAGTTTTATCTGTTTTTGCATAAATATGCAACATAATATAGGAAAAGACAGGGGGAAATCCGTGAACTGAAATAAAATCCATGTAAAAACATTGAAAAATGACTATTGCATATTATGCAGGTAAGATGTATAATTAGTCCAGCACTCTGATAGAGTAAAGTTTTACTATGAAATGAAGATCGCCGGATGAGGCGAAGATGGAGGAAATTATTATGATTAAAGCAGGAATTATCGGTGCCACAGGATATGCAGGTAACGAGATCGTGAGACTGCTTCTGGGACATAAAGATGTGGAAGTTGCGTGGTATGGTTCAAGAAGTTACATTGACCAGAAATACGCAGATGTTTATCAGAACTTTTTTAAACTGGTAGATGCGAAATGTATGGATGATAATATGGAAGCATTAGCTGATGAAGTGGATGTGATTTTTACAGCTACTCCTCAGGGACTCTGTGCTTCTTTAATTAATGAAGGAATTCTTTCCAAGGTGAAAGTTATTGACCTGAGTGCGGATTTCCGTATTAAAGATGTGAAGAAATATGAGAAATGGTATGGAATTGAGCATAAGGCTCCGCAGTTTATTGATGAGGCGGTTTATGGTTTATGTGAGATCAACCGTGAGGAGATTAAGAAAGCCAGACTGATTGCGAATCCGGGATGTTATCCCACATGTTCTACACTTTCTATTTATCCGCTGATTAAAGAGGGACTGATCGATCCGTCTACCATTATTATTGATGCGAAGTCCGGTACTTCAGGAGCAGGACGTGGAGCGAAGGTTGCCAATCTGTTCTGTGAAGTAAATGAGAATATTAAGGCTTATGGTGTTGCTACTCACAGACATACACCTGAGATTGAGGATCAGCTTGGTTATGCGTGTGGTAAGGAAGTGCTGATCAATTTTACACCTCATCTGATTCCTATGAATCGTGGTATTCTTGTGACTGCTTATGCTTCTCTGACTAAGGATGTTTCTTATGAAGAGGTGAAGGCAGTTTATGATAAATATTATGAGAATGAGACTTTCGTTCGTGTGCTGGATAAGGATGTTTGTCCGCAGACTAAGTGTGTGGAAGGAAGTAATTATGTGGATGTGAACTTTAAGATTGATCCCAGAACTCACAGAGTTATTATGATGGGGGCTATGGATAATCTGGTGAAAGGTGCTGCGGGACAGGCTGTGCAGAATATGAATCTGATGTTTGGATTTAAGGAGGCTGAGGGACTGCTGCAGGTGCCGATGTGTCCGTAAGTTAGAGGGAAAAAGGGGGACGCTCCGGAAATTATTTGGTTTTGAACGCGGTTTCGGGGCTTACTAACTCTAAGTGTTCGTGAATTTGCTAAAGGCATGAGGCGGCTTGTCAAACTCGCTCCGTTGCAAACTTCGCTCAGACAGTGATGCAACCGCCTCATAACGCAAATTCCCGAGCACTAAGAGTTACTACAGCCCCTGCAAATGCGTTCAAAACCAAATAATTTCCGGAGCTGACTTTTCAGGACGGAAGAGATGTGGATGTCTGACGGACGTGACTGCGCAGGGAAGTTGCGGCAGTCGCTGAGCGTAGAGGATGTGGACGGGAAACAAGATAGTTTGTCTTATTATATAGAAAGGATTGAGGTTTTATGAAGATTATAGATGGCGGCGTTACGGCGGCTAAGGGATTTAAGGCAGCTGCGGCTGCGGCTGAGATTAAGTATAAGGGCAGAACGGATATGGCTATGGTTTACAGTGAGGTGCCATGTGTGGCTGCGGGGACTTTTACTACCAATGTGGTGAAGGCTGCGCCTGTTAAATGGGATCAGGATATTGTTTATAATCATCCGTCTGCACAGGTGGTGATCTGTAACAGTGGTATTGCCAATGCATGTACTGGTGCAGAAGGTTATGGTTATTGTAAGGAGACTGCAGATGCGGCTGCTGAGATTCTTGGGGTGGCTGCTGACAGTGTGCTGGTTGCTTCTACAGGTGTGATTGGTATGCAGGTTCCCATTGACCGTATTAAGAATGGTGTGAAGATGATGGCGCCGAAGCTGGATGGTTCTCTGGAGGCTGGTACTGAGGCGGCGAAGGCGATCATGACTACTGATACCAAAAAGAAAGAGGTTGCTGTTCAGATTGAGATTGGCGGTAAGACGGTTACTGTTGGTGGTATGTGTAAGGGTTCCGGTATGATCCATCCGAATATGTGTACAATGCTTGGGTTTGTTACTACTGATGCGAAGATTTCCAAGAAGATGTTGCAGGAAGCGTTAAGTGAGGATGTTAAGGATACTTACAATATGGTTTCTGTTGATGGAGATACTTCTACCAATGATACAGTTCTTCTTCTGGCCAATGGTCTGGCTGAGAATCCGGAGATCACAGAGAAGGGTGAGGATTACGAAACCTTCAAGGCTGCGCTGAATTATATCAATACTACTCTGGCGAAGAAGATCGCAGGTGACGGAGAGGGTGCGACTGCACTGTTTGAGGTGAAGATCATTGGTGCAGAGTCTAAGGAGCAGGCAGTTACATTGAGCAAGTCTGTTGTTACTTCTTCTCTGACAAAGGCTGCTATCTACGGACATGATGCAAACTGGGGAAGAATCCTGTGTGCTATGGGATATTCCGGTGCGAAGTTTGATCCTGAGAAGGTGGATCTGTTCTTTGAGAGTAAGGCTGGTAAGATCCAGATTATTGAGAATGGTGTGGCTGTGGATTACAGTGAAGAAGAGGCAACGAAGATTCTTTCTGAGGAAGCTGTCACAGCAATCGCTGATGTGAAGATGGGTGATGCCACAGCAACTGCATGGGGCTGTGACCTGACTTATGATTATATAAAAATCAATGCAGATTACCGTTCATAACAAAATTCTGTGAATAAGGGTGATTTTAACCGAATCAGGTAAGTCTCCTGCTTTAATTGCGAAAAGCAATAAGCAGGGATGGAGACCAGACATTGACTGGAAAAAGGAGAGAATAATGGTTAATCAGAAATATTTGGACAAGGCGGAGGTGCTGATCGAGGCACTTCCTTATATTCAGAGATTTAATCGTAAAATCGTAGTTGTAAAGTACGGCGGAAGTGCCATGCTGGATGATGAACTGAAGAAGAACGTGATTAAGGATGTTGTTCTTCTGAAACTGGTTGGTTTCAAACCGATCATCGTTCATGGCGGTGGTAAGGAAATCAGCCGCTGGGTTGGCAAGGTAGGTATGGAGCCGAAATTTATTAATGGTCTTCGTGTAACAGATAAAGATACTATGGAGATCGCAGAGATGGTTCTTGCGAAGGTGAACAAGGAACTGGTTGCCATGGTGGAATCTCTTGGTGTAAATGCTGTTGGTATCAGCGGTAAAGACGGTGGTCTGCTGAAATGCCGCAAGAAACAGACAGAGGGTGGAGACATCGGATTTGTTGGTGAAGTTACAAAGGTTGAGCCGAAGATTCTGGAGGATCTTCTGGAGAAAGATTTCCTGCCGATCATTTTCCCGGTAGGTTATGACGATGAGTTCGCTACTTATAATATTAATGCGGATGATGCTGCATGTGCCATTGCAGAGGCTGTTCATGCTGAGAAGCTTGCATTCCTTTCTGATATTGAAGGCGTTTATAAAGACAAGGATGATCCGTCCAGCCTGATCTCTGAACTTCATGTAGATGAAGCACAGAAACTGATCGATGACGGTTATGTAGGCGGAGGTATGATTCCGAAGCTGAAAAACTGTATTGATGCCATTGAAGAAGGCGTTAACAGAGTCCATATCCTTGACGGAAGAATTCCTCACAGCTTACTGCTGGAGATCTTTACAAACAAAGGTATTGGTACTGCGATTCTGAGAGAAGACGGGGAGAAATATTACAATGAACATGAATGAACAGATGAAGGAATCCGAAGAGAGTATCCTTCACACTTATAATCGTTTTCCTGTTGTTTTTGAAAAGGGACAGGGATGTTATTTATATGATTCCGAGGGAAAGGAATATCTGGATTTTGCAGCAGGTATTGCTGTAAATTCTCTGGGATATCACTATCCGGGGTATGATGAAGTATTAAAAGATCAGATTGATAAGCTGATGCATATTTCCAACTTATATTACAATGAGCCGATCATCGAAGCAGGTGCGAAGCTGGTAAAGACAAGTAAAATGAGTAAGGCATTCTTTACCAACAGTGGTACAGAAGCAATCGAAGGTGCTTTAAAAGCAGCTAAGAAATATGCATATGTACGTGACGGACATGCAGATCATGAGATCATTGCCATGAACCATTCCTTCCATGGAAGAAGTATCGGAGCACTTTCCGTGACAGGAACTGCTCATTACAGAGAGCCCTTTGAGCCTCTGATGGGTGGTGTGAAGTTTGCGGATTTCAATAACCTTGAGAGCGTAAAGGCTCAGATCACAGATAAGACCTGCGCAATTATTACTGAGGTTGTTCAGGGTGAGGGTGGTATTTATCCGGCGAAGAAAGAATTTCTGGAAGGTCTGCGTCAGATCTGTGATGAGAAAGATATTATGCTGATCTTCGATGAGATCCAGTGCGGTATGGGAAGAACCGGACATTATTTTGCATGGCAGGCATACGGTGTACAGCCGGATATTATGACAAGTGCCAAGGCTCTTGGGTGTGGTGTGCCGGTAGGTGCGTTTGTACTGAGCGAAAAAGCTGCCAAAGCTTCTCTGGAGCCAGGTGATCATGGTACAACTTATGGTGGAAACCCGTTTGTATGTGCTGCAGTCAGCAAAGTATTTGACATTTATAAGAATGATAAGATCATTGAACATGTACAGGAAATGACTCCATATCTGGAACAGAAACTGGATGAAATTGTTGCAAAACATGAATGCGCTGCAACAAGACGAGGCATGGGCTTCATGCAGGGAATCGTGATCCAGGGCCGCCCTGTTGGTGAAGTTGTAAAGGCTGCGCTGGCAAAAGGATTGTTGGTGATCTCCGCAGGCAGTGATGTACTGAGAATCGTACCTCCGCTTGTGATCACAAAAGAACACATCGACAAGATGGCTGCAATTTTGGATGAGTGTATGGAATAATTTTGGTAGTTGAATTAATAAAATTGTGGAAAATTTTGAAGGCTGTTGCGTTTTGCAATGGCCTTCTTTTTTTACAGAAGATATGAATCTTGAAAATTTTATTCGGTTGCAACTGACTCGGACAGAGCCGAATAAAAATTGACATTTGTATGCATCCCGATTAAGGGAGCTGTATAAATAAAAGGCTGATTCCAGTGCCCGTATGGATAGTATAAGTAAATACAGGTTAGCTGCTGTTGGAACAGAAAAAACTGCAAAGTAGTGCTGAGTAAAGACAATAAAATCAAATACTCAGCATAACTTTTGCAGAGAAAATCCCGTTTTCATAGGTGAAACTGCATGCACCGCCGTTTTTGTCGATAATGTGGCGGACAGATTCGATTCCTATGCCGTTTCCGGCGTGTTTGGAGGATTGGAAAATATTGTTTTTTTGCTGTATTTTGCCATCGAAGGTATTCTCCACATGGATCAGAAGGAGATGATTATGGTGGGGATAAACTTCCACATTAATCTTTCTGCGGGCGGGCGCTGCTTTTACACTTGCCTGGATGGTATTTTCCAGCAGATTGGAAAACACAAGGCACAGATTAATCTCATCTATGGAAAGATCAGCAGGCAGGGAAACCAGTGCATGAAAAGGAACGTTTTCTCTTTCTGCAATGGTGGAATAATATCCGAAAACACTGTCAACAGCCTGATTTTCACAGAAATGCAGGTTATAGCCAGAGATTTTGCCGGTTGTAGCAGAGAGATATTCTTTAATTTTTTCTATGTCACCCTGTTCTGCCAGAGTGGACAGACGGACAAAATGATGGCGGATATCGTGACGTGCCTGCCTTGCTTCTTCAATGGCCATGCAGAGATTCTCGTATCTTTCCTGCTGCAGGGAAAGAAAATGGTTCTCCTGCTGAAGTCTGGCATTTCTGTTCAGGCTGACTGCCGTCATAAGAAACAGGACATAAAACAGAAGCAGGATTATGAGCAGTACAAGACTGAAAACAATATAACACTGCAGAATACGCCCGGTATATAAAGTGCTGCGGTGTTTGGGAATCATAAAAAGATTCACTCCTATGAAGATTACCGGAAGAATCCAGAATACATACCAGGTCTGGGCAAAGTTCTCGTCTGTGACCATTGTCTGTACACAGTGGCAGGCAGGATACCAGGCTGCCAGAACAAACAGCAGACAGATGACGTTATAGAAAATTCCGGCACCAGCGTGCAACCACAGTTCGTTTTCTGTAATATGCAGGTCAGCAGTCATAAGTGCATTGACTGCCCGGGACAGACTTTTGACACATGTAAAAACTGCGAAGACTGCCAGAAAAATACTGACGGATTTCCAGACAGAGATTTTTAATGTTTTATGGTAAATGAGCATAATGACAGGCAGCAGAGGAAACACAGGTAGAAGAAACACAGACAGAGGAAAATGCAGGTCAGACATCAGAACTGCCTATAAAGACACTTACACCGAAGGTTATGGATGTGAATCCTTATATGGCAGCAAGTGATTCCGATATTCATCATGACTGCTATAATACAGATTCAACAGATGTGGTATTGCCTGTTGATATTTATTCTGAGATCAATGTTTCTTATGAAAAAGTTAATCCCAATGCTTCCCCGGCAGTCTTTTTTGATTCCTATGGACATTCTGTGGTTCCACTTCTGGGTGGCCTGGCGATCCGTGATATTAATGCAGATGAGGCACAGACCTTGGGCTATTTTTCACCAAAACAGCATGACAATAGAAGCTATCTGATACAGAGTTCATATTCTTTTGTAGATGAGAGCAATCGCATTGTGTGTCCGACGAACGATAATCGGGTACTTATGCTTAAGGCTACAGATGAGGAGGGAAATGTACTTCCGGAATTTGAGAAAGTGCTGGATATTGATATTAAAGCGGCAGCAGAAGCTGCACTTGGAAAAACACTGGATCAGAATCTGTTATCTGTAGTTTTTGATTATGAGGGAAATCTCTGGTTTGCAACAGGAGGCTTCCGCATTTATCCTGCAGAAAACAGCAGGGAACCTTTGGCTATGTTTCACGTGCAGCTATCGATAAGATCTTGAATGGAGAAGATGTGGATCTGTCAGGTGCAGTGTTTGTATATGAACTGGAACCGGGAGAGGGTGCAGAGAATGGTATTGCGGCATCTAAGGAGGGTGCGGTCATTCTGACAAATCTGAAGTGTTATCTGCTCCAGGCGGATAATGGTGTGAAAAAAGTCTGGGAAACTTCCTGTAAAAGTGTGGGTGCCAAGGAAAGCAAAGAAGGCGATGAGACGACAGGTGGCGGTCTTGCATGGGGAGGTGGATGTTCCCCGTCTCTGACTAAAGATCTGGCTATGTTTACAGATAATCAGGATCCGGTAAATCTTATTGCGGTGGATATGAAAACAGGAGAACAGGTTGCGAGTATGCCTGTTATAGATGAGCTTCCGGAAGGTACACAGGTGTCTGTGGAAAATCCTGCAATTGTATATGATGATGGAGAGGGAACAGTAAGCACGATCGTATGTAACTGGTTTGGTGCAGGAAGTGCGAAGCTTGGAGAAGCAGATAATGATTCCTCAATACAAAGCTATGAGAATATTTATGATGTGGGCTGGCTGAGACAGGGCAATAAAATGATCGCGCCGGGTATAGAACGTGTGGATACAGTTAAGACGGAGGACGGATATGAGATGAAGAGTATCTGGTGCAGAAGTGATCTGTCTGACACTTCCATGATGAAGCTGTCCACTGCAACAGGATATATTTACGGATATGTTCAGGATATGGAAACTGGTATGTGGCAGTATATCATGCTTGATTTTGAGACAGGCGAGACTGCATTTACCATGGATATTTCTGACAAACCGGGATACAACAACATGGCTATCGGTATGTATGCGGGAAACAGCGGAAATGCGCTCTATTGTCCGACCGGCTATCTGGAACTTCTGAGACTTCAAGACAGGTTTGTATATCTACCAGAAATGCCTTACCGCAAGGTGGATCTGGATCAGGCAATGCGCAATGTGTTAAGCCAGGAGAAATTTGCGGCAGACGGCGGCCAGGGATATGTGGAAGGATGGCTGAATACGATCACAATTGAGAACGTACATCCGAATACGACCGTTGCAATACGTATGAAAGGAATCTCCGGGGAAACAGGTTCTCTGAAGCTGTATGCATATGGTACAGATGGTACCTTGAAAGAAGTTCCGGCAGAGAAATGGCATATTCAGACAGAAGATGGTGAAACACCGGATACATTATCCGAAGACGTACTGTATGAGGTACATATGATTGTGGAAGATGGCGGTGATTTTGATCTCAGTGAAACGGAAAAAGAGATTAAGATATCTGCTGTTCAGGGTGCCTGACTGTAAATTGTGAAATAGGATTTGTTGCAGGAAGTATATATGTGAGGAAACGAAACATTTATTTGCCCGGTTTATGAATGATATCTGCAAAACAGAATAGACTAATACTAAAGAAAACAAGAGGTACTGCTAAACAGCGGTGCCTCTTTTCAACATAAAAATGATTACCGGAGTAAGCAGAATGATCATATTATCCAGGAGGGCAGATTTATGTGGGGATTTATAGTGGCATTGATTTCAGGGGCGTTGATGAGTATTCAGGGTGTTTTTAACACGGAGGTGACAAAGCAGACCAGTCTCTGGGTATCGACCGGCTGGGTGCAGCTGTCAGCTTTTGCAGTCTGTGTTTTGGCCTGGTTTTTTACAGGACGGGAAAGTGTGGCTGCACTCTGGCAGGTGGACAATAAATATACACTCCTTGGTGGTGTAATCGGAGCGTTTATTACAATTACAGTAATCCAGAGCATGGGAGCACTTGGACCGGCAAAGGCAGCAATGCTGATTGTTATTTCGCAGCTGGCAGTTGCTTATGTAATTGAATTGGCCGGGTTGTTTGGAGTAGACAAAGAGCCATTTGAATGGCGTAAAATTCTTGGATTGCTGATTGCGATTTTCGGAATTATTATATTTAAATGGCAAAAATAAGATTTTACTATTGTAAAATATTTAAGATTTCGTTACAATAAGGGTGGCATTATGGACAGGGGACTCTTACTCTGAGAAATAAGAGGAGGACCCTTATGATAAAAATAAAAAACAGATGTTGTTATACTGTGACACTGATATTATGTGGAACTTTGTTTCTTACAGGACTGACAGGATGTAAGAGCAGAGAGGCACAGTTTCTGATTGAAGGACTGCAGGAAGCGAAAGCAGAGGTGGATGCGGAGTCATCAGAAGAGAAAACATCAGGACAGAAGTCGAAGAAAGATACAGATGAGAAGAAAGCTGATACAGAAGACCGACAGAATGATGGTGGCAATTCTGCAGAGTTCCGGAAAAAACAGGCAGAATCAGATGGTTCAGATGCAGGTAATGGGACAGAAAGTGATTCTGGGAAACATACTTCAGATGCTGATATAGATAATGGGTCAGAAGCAGTTTCTGATAAGGAAATGCAGCAGGCGATGATCTATGTTGATGTGTGCGGAGCAGTTGCGAATCCGGGAGTTTTTCAGCTGGCAGCCGGGAGCCGGGTGTTTCAGGCGATTGAGGCGGCGGGAGGATATCTTCCCGAGGCAGCTCTAACCTGTGTAAACCGTGCAGGAGTTCTGACAGACGGACAGCAGCTTTATATTCTTACACAGGAAGAGATGGAGCGGCAGGGTCTGGATTCGGCAGAGATGGCCGGAGCATCAGATGGACAGATGAACGGAAGCGCCGGGACAGGACAGAATGCAGGGCTGACCGTTCAGGCTCAGCAGGATAACAGGATCAACATAAATACAGCAGATAAAGCTCAGCTTACTATGCTGACGGGGATCGGTGCAACACGTGCGCAGGCGATCATTGCCTACAGAGAAGAGAACGGGCCATTTGCTGCGATAGAGGATATTATGAATGTACAGGGTATCAAAGAAGGTACTTTTGCAAAGATAAAAGATGAGATAGTAGTAGGATAAGGAGAACCGAATGAGCAGGAAAGTTTTGGTAGTAGATGATGAGAAACTGATCGTAAAAGGAATCCGTTTTAGTCTGGAACAGGATGGTATGGAGGTAGACTGCGCTTATGATGGAGAAGAGGCAGTAGAGAAAGCAAAAGATAAAAAATATGATATTATCCTTCTGGATCTGATGCTGCCGAAGATGGACGGGCTGGAAGTATGCCAGCAGATCCGTGAATTTTCCAATGTGCCGATCGTGATGCTGACAGCTAAGGGCGAGGATATGGATAAGATCCTTGGTCTTGAATATGGTGCGGATGATTATATCACCAAACCGTTCAATATCCTGGAAGTTAAGGCACGTATCAAAGCGATCATGCGCCGTGCGGGAAGCGACCACGAGGAGAAAGAAAAGGCAAAGAGCATTCAGGTGGGCGATCTTCGTATGGACTGTGAAGGCAGACGTGTATTTATTGCAGGTAGAGAGATTAATCTGACAGCAAAGGAATTTGATGTACTGGAGCTTCTGGTATTTAATCCGAATAAGGTTTACAGTCGTGAGAACCTGCTGAACATTGTATGGGGATATGAGTATCCGGGTGATGTACGTACTGTGGATGTACATATCCGCCGTCTCCGTGAGAAGATTGAGACAAACCCAAGTGAACCGAAATATGTACACACCAAATGGGGTGTCGGATATTATTTCCAGGCTCAATAAAAAGAACGCATGAAACAGGCAGACCACATTTTATGAAACAAAGATCATAAAATGTGGTCTGTTTTTTGTTAGGACTGATTGTGATGCACATCTTGCAGAAAGCCTTTTTCAGACATGCTCTAGAGAAAGAGTGGCAGTTCAGTTTGATTCAGTTTAGTTTGGTTTACATCTGAGATGGTTTAGTATTGAACAAAGTTGATAAAAATCAGACAAACAAAACAAACATCTATAGAGGAAAATGATAAAAAATTAGAAAATTTCTATAAATGCGCTTGTGAAAATGACGAAAAAGGCATATAATTAACGTTACAATATGTAAAGAGTGCAATAAAAAGAGAAAAAACAGGTATAAGGAGGGTGCGAAATGCTAGATCAGTCATTTTATCAGAAAGCGGATGAGATCATTGCTTTCTATGGTAAAAAGCCGGCATCACTGATTCCGATCATGCAGGATATTCAGGGGGTGTACAGATATCTCCCGGAAGAATTGCTTACATATGTTGCGGAGCAGATCGGTGTGACAGAAGCGAAAGCGTTCAGTGTTGCCACATTTTATGAGAATTTCTCATTTGATGCGAAAGGTAAATATGTGATCAAGGTCTGTGACGGAACAGCCTGTCATGTAAGAAAATCAATACCGGTTCTGGAGGAACTTTATAAGAAACTGGGGCTGTCAAAGACAAAGAAGACGACAGACGATATGATGTTTACTGTGGAAACAGTTTCTTGTCTTGGTGCCTGCGGACTTGCACCGACTATGATGGTCAATGAAGAGGTATATCCGAGAATGACTCCGGAGAAGGCAGATGAGCTGATTGATAAACTGAGAGGGGGCGAACAGGGATGATCCAGAATAAGGAAGTATTGGAGCAGATCAGAGAAAAAGCTGTGAAAGAACTTAATTCTTATGACTGTCGTATTCTTGTCTGTTCAGGTACCGGATGTGTGGCAACCGGTTCTCAGAAAATCTATGAGAAATTCATGGAGATTGCCAAAGATGCTCCGGGAGTTACCATTGAGTTTGGACCTCATGACAAAGATGCACATGTAGGTGTGAAGAAAACAGGATGTCAGGGTGTCTGTGAACTTGGACCACTTGTTCGTATCCAGAAAGGCGACGATGTGATCCAGTATACGAAGGTTCAGATCGAAGACTGCCAGGAGATTTTTGAGAAGAGTGTTCAGGGTAATGAGACTATCGAGAGACTGCTTTATCAGAAAGGCGGTAAAGTAAGCCGCGGACCGGAAGATATTCCGTTTATCGCGAAACAGACCCGTATTGTTTTAAAGAACTGTGGTAAGTTTGATGCAGAATCTCTGAATGAGTACATAGCAAGCGGCGGTTTCCAGGCTCTGGAGAAAGCAATGTTTGAGATGGATCCGGATCTGGTTATTGATCAGGTTGATAAATCCGGTATCCGTGGACGTGGCGGCGGCGGCTTCCCGGCAGGTAAGAAATGGATTCAGGTAGCACGCCAGGCTGATCCTGTTCATTATGTGGTTTGTAACGGTGATGAGGGTGACCCGGGAGCATTTATGGATGGTTCCGTAATGGAAGGTGATCCTTACCGTCTGATCGAGGGTATGATGCTTGCAGCTTACGCAGTAAGAGCACAGCATGGTTATATTTATGTACGTGCGGAGTATCCTCAGTCTGTAGCACGACTGAAACACGCTATCGCAGTTCTGGAAGAAGTGGGACTGTTAGGCGATGACATCCTTGGAACAGGATTTTCCTTCCATATGCATATCAATCGTGGTGCAGGAGCTTTCGTATGTGGCGAAGGTTCTGCCCTGACTGCATCTATCGAAGGAAGCAGAGGCATGCCTCGTGTAAAACCGCCCCGTACAGTTGAACAGGGATTATGGGCGAAACCTACTGTTCTGAATAACGTAGAAACTTATGCAAATATTCCGGAGATCATTCTCAAAGGTGCAGATTGGTACAGAAGTATCGGTACAGAGGGATCACCTGGAACAAAAACCTTCTCACTGACAGGATCCATTGAGAATACAGGTCTGATCGAGGTTCCGATGGGAACAACTTTAAGGGAAATCATCTTTGATATCGGCGGAGGACTGAAATCCGGTGCTGCGTTTAAAGCTGTTCAGATCGGCGGACCATCCGGTGGATGTCTGACAGAAGAACATCTGGATGTACCCCTTGATTTCGACTCTGTTAAGAAATACGGTGCGATTGTTGGTTCCGGTGGTCTGGTAGTTATGGATGAACATACCTGTATGGTAGAGGTTGCACGTTTCTTTATGGGCTTCACCCAGAGAGAATCCTGCGGTAAATGTGGTCCCTGCCGTATCGGCACCAAGCGTATGCTTGAAATCCTTGAGAGGATCGTAGACGGAAAGGGTGAAGTAGAGGATCTGGATAAACTGGAGCATCTTGGAAACTTTATCAAGGACCGTTCACTCTGCGGACTTGGAAAGAGTGCACCGCTTCCTGTACTTTCCACATTAAGAAACTTCAGAGATGAATATGTAGAGCATATTGTTGATAAAAAGTGCGCGGCTCATGTATGTAAGGCAATGCGTTCTTATGTGATCGATCCTGAGAAATGTAAAGGATGTACCAAGTGTGCGAGAAACTGTCCGGTTGGTGCGATCACAGGAAATAAGAAAGAGCCTCACAGCATTGATACCTCCAAGTGTATTAAGTGCGGAACATGTCTGGAAAATTGTGTATTCGGCGCAATTTCTGTGAATTAAGGAGGGTGAAAAGATGATTCATTTGACAATAGATGGAATTCCTGTAGAAGCGGAAAAAGGTACGACCATTCTGCAGGCTGCCAGACAGATCGGAGTGGAGATTCCTACACTCTGCTATCTGGAAGATGTATTGCCGGATGGTTCCTGTCGTTTGTGCGTGGTAGAAGTAACAAACAATGGAAGAACCAAATTTGATACGGCATGTACACTTCGCTGCTCAGAGGGTGATGAAGTACAGACAATGTCAGAGAAGGTAGTTGCATATCGTAAAGATACCCTTGACCTCCTTCTTTCTGATCATCGTGTACACTGCTTCTCCTGTGAGGCAAACGGTGACTGTAAATTACAGGACTACTGTTTTGAATATGGTGTGACTGAGACAAGCTATCCTGGTGAAATGAAGGATATGCCGATAGATGATACCAATAAATTCTTTACCTATGATCCAAGCCTGTGTATTCTCTGCCATCGCTGCGTGAATACATGTAAGGAGATTGTGGGAAGAGGTGCCATCGACACTATGGAGCGTGGTTTCCAGTCAGTGATCGGTGCACATTACAAACATAAATGGAACGAAGGTATCTGTGAATCCTGTGGTAACTGTGTACAGGCCTGTCCGACAGGTGCACTGACCATGAAACGCAGAAAGAAATACCGTCCGTACCAGATTGACAAGAAGGTTCTGACTACCTGTCCTCACTGTGCAACAGGCTGCCAGTATTATCTCCTTGTAAAAGACGGAAAGATCGTAGATACAGAAGCTGTAAACGGACCATCCAACAAAGGATTGCTCTGTGTTAAGGGCCGTAGCGGATGCTTCGATTTCGTACAGTCACCGGAGCGTATTAAATATCCGCTGATCAAGAATAAAGAAACAGGTGAATTCGAACGTGCAACATGGGATGAGGCCCTGGATCTTGTTGCTTCCAAATTTATGGAGATCAGGAAACAGTACGGCTCTGATTCTCTTGCAGGTTTTGCATGCTCCAGATCACCGAATGAAGATATTTACATGGTACAGAAGATGGTTCGCTGCTGCTTCGGCACCAACAATACAGACAACTGTGCACGTGTATGTCATTCCGCATCTGTATCAGGTCTTGCGATGACTCTTGGCTCAGGTGCCATGACAAACCCAATTGAGGATATCACAAAGAATGCAGATCTGATCATGCTGGTTGGTTCCAACCCTGAGGAAGCACATCCTGTAGTCGGCATGCAGATCCGTCAGGCTATCAAGAGAGGCTGTAAGCTGATCGTAGTTGATCCTCGTGATATCGGTCTGGCTAAGAAAGCAGATATCCATCTGAAACTGAAACCTGGTACAAATGTTGCTTTTGCAAACGGCATCATGAATGTGATCCTTTCTGAAGGTCTTCAGGATGACAAGTTCATTGCAGAGCGTACCGAAGGTTTTGAAGAATTAAAGGAAATCGTAAAAGATTATACACCTGAGAAGGTAGCTGAAATCTGCCACATTGACGCAGACGATCTGAGAAAAGCAGCGATCATGTATGCAAAAGCTGACCGCGCTCCAATCATCTACTGTCTTGGTGTAACCGAACATTCCACAGGTACAGAGGGCGTTATGTCCATGTCCAATATGGCAATGATGGTTGGCAAGCTTGGACGTGAAGGCTGTGGTGTTAACCCGCTTCGTGGACAGAATAACGTACAGGGTGCCTGCGATATGGGCGCTCAGCCGAATGTATATCCCGGATATCAGAAGGTTACTGATCCTGCAGTTCGTGAGAAATTCGAGAAAGCATGGGGTGTAAAACTTGATCCGAATATCGGAACTCATGCAACTGATGTATTCCCGAAAGCAATCACAGGCGAGATCAAAGGTCTGTATATCTATGGTGAGGACCCGGTAGTTACTGATCCGGATACCACACACATTATCAAAGCATTAAAGAGTCTTGATTTCTTTGTACTTCAGGAACTTTTCATGACAGAGACAGCTCAGTATGCAGATGTTATCCTTCCTGGTGTAAGCTATGCAGAGAAAGAGGGTACATTTACCAATACAGAGCGCCGCGTACAGAGAGTCCGCAAGGCTGTCACAGTACCTGGAGAGATGAGACTGGATACAGATATTATTATTGATCTGATGAACCGCATGGGATATCCGCAGCCACATCTGACTTCTGCTCAGATTATGGATGAGATCGCATCCCTGACACCGAGCTTCGCAGGTATCAGCCATGAACGTCTTGACAGTGAAGAAGTTCACGGACAGGGACTTCAGTGGCCATGTACCTCCAAGGATCATCCGGGAACACCGATCATGCATGTTGGTAAATTCTCCCGTGGTCTTGGCTGGTTCTACCCTGCAAAATATGTACCGTCAGCAGAACTTCCGGATGAGGAATATCCAATCATCCTCATGACAGGACGTATTCTGTATCATTACACAACAAGAGCCATGACAGGAAAGACACCTGAGCTTATGGAGATCGAAGGTAAGTCATTTATCGAAATGAACATCGTAGATGCCGATAAGCTGGGTATCAAAAACGGTGATAAAGTCAGAGTTTCTTCCAGACGAGGATCCATTGAATCTACCGCTCGTGTAGGTACAAAGACCTCACCGGGTGAGAGCTGGATGCCATTCCACTTCCCGGATGGAAATGCAAACTGGCTGACCAACGCCGCACTTGACAAATACGCAAGAATTCCTGAATATAAGGTATGCGCAATTAAGATTGAGAAAGCATAAAACAATATCGGAGACAAAGTTCCGGATCTGATATCGTAAATATTATATGGGGCTGTCGCACATGGATCTGCTGTCCTTGCGGCAGCTCCATATTCCTTTATGGAAAGGCAAAAATAATCATTCGGCAGTACATCATTCTGTGAAAGTACGGAACGGTTACAGATAATTTTTTGTGAAAAATATAGTGTTACATAATAAGGAGTACGAGGCATGCAGAGATTTCAGTCAATCCTTCAGTTTAAAAAAGTCAGTTGTAAAAATTGTTACAAATGTGTCCGGAACTGCCCGGTCAAGGCGATACGTGTTCATGATCATCAGGCCAGGATCATAGAAAGTCAGTGTATTTACTGTGAGAAGTGTATCCTTGTCTGCCCGCAGGATGCCAAGGAAGAGCAGAATATGATTCCTGCAATCTGCAATGCAATTGAGAATAAGACGCAGGTTATAGCCTCTCTTCATCCGGCATATCTGGCACGTTTTGGGGTAACCGGTATCAATGGAATAAGGGAAGCGATGAAGAAGCTGGGATTTGCAGATGCAGCGGATGCAGCAGAAGGTGCAAGCCTGATGATTTCGCAGTACAGAGCACTTTTTGCGGAACAGAAAGAACCGGGAATAATGATCTCTTCTGCCTGCCCTGTAATCGTACAGCTTGTCAAGAAACACTATCCGCATCTTCTGGGAAATCTGGTACAGTCTGCCTCTATGATGCAGTTTCATGCCAGTTATCTGAAAAAAAAATATCCGAAGGCAGAGATTGTCTATGTAAGTCCCTGTATTTCAGCTATGTCAGAGTTGAGAGACTCAGGAAATGAAGTGGATTATGTGATCACATTGGAAGAACTGGTGCAATGGATGAAAAAAGAAGGGATTTCCATAACTGAGAAAGAACCTGAGCAGATTGCCTACCGTTCCAGAGAAATCGCCATTGCGGATGGTTTAACAGACCTGCTTGGGGCTGTAAAGGGAATCCGCAGGCTTTCTGTAAGCGGGATGGAACAGTGCAGAGAGGTTCTGGAAGAACTTCATCCGGAGGATTTTGAAAATTGCTTTCTTGAGATGTATGCATGCAGCGGCGGTTGTGTGGCAGGTCCTTCTTTCCAGATGAAGAAGGGACATTATCTGGCAGATGTTCTGGCAGTGAAGAATGCAGCCTTTGGAAAAGATTTTCACAGGGAGCAGGGAGACTATGAACTTCCGGGATTTGAATTGAGAAAGAATTTCGGTTACTGTCCTGCGCAGGAACAGGAAGAGGTCTCAGAGGAAGAAATCAGGGATGCTCTGGCGGAAATGGGAAAATTTTCTCCAAAGGATGAATTAAACTGCGGTGCCTGCGGGTACAACACATGCAGGGAAAAGGCAATTGCCATTATCCAGAATAAAGCTGAGGTTGCCATGTGCATTCCATATATGCGGGCAAAACAGGAAAGTTACTCCAATAAAGTCTTTAATGCCATGCCCGGACTTCTGGTAACTGTGGATTATAATCTGAAGATCATTCAGATGAATGAGGCGGCGTCCAAATTGTTCAATATGCCGAAAAAGCGGCGCCTGATCGGGAAACCGGTATCGGAGATCATGGATGATTACAGTCTGGCGAGTATACTGGCTTTTGAACGGAATCTGATGCAGGATGAGATTTATCTGGAGGATCAGAAATGTTATCTGGATCGCGTAATGACGAATGATAAAGAAAATAAAATGATTCTCTGCATTATGAAGGATATTACAAAGGAGCGGAAGCATAAAGATCAGATTCATAATGCTCAGATTGAAGCTGCGCGTATGGCAGATAAGCTGGTAGAAGAACAGCTGAAGATCGTGCAGCAGATCGCCGGACTTCTTGGAGAAACTGCTGCGGACACCAAAGTGGCAGTAGAAAAACTGAAAAATACCATACTTCTGGAGAGTGAAGAAGAGAATGAAAAGAAATAAGCATCATGGACTGAATGTGGAATTTGACGGCTTATGCATGGATTTTGGTCATGTGAGCCTGAATAAAAAGAAAGAATTTCTCTGTGGGGACTGCTATAAGATTGAAGAAAATGATAAAGACCATGTTCTGGTGCTTTCTGACGGACTTGGGAGCGGAGTAAAGGCGAATATCCTTTCCACGCTGACTGCGACCATGCTCAGTACCATGATCATTAATCAGGTGGAACTGGATGAGGCAGTGCGTGCAGTGGCAAAAACGCTTCCTGTGTGCAGTGTGAGAAATCTGGCATATGCCACCTTTACAGTACTGAATTTTCAGGGGAAACAGGTAAGTCTTTATCAGTTTGATAATCCGGATGCAATTCTGATCCGGGATGGCAGACTCTTTGATTATCCGGTGGAGACAAGTATGATCGAAGAAAAGGAAATCCATAAAAGCTGTTTTGAACTGAAAGATGAGGATATGCTGATCGTTATGTCCGACGGTGTCACCAATGCAGGAATGGGAAAAACTACCAACGGCGGCTGGGGAAGAGATGATGTAATGGCTTTCTGCAGGGCAAAGTACCATAAAGGGATGAGCGCACAGGAGATGGCAGGCTATCTGGCAGAGGCCAGCCTGGATCTGAATCTGAATGAAACGGATGATGATATTACAGCCATTGTCCTGCGGATGCGACATAAACAGGTGGTAAACCTTATGATCGGCCCGCCAAGTAAGGAGGAGCATGATGAGCGATATCTGAAGTCCTTTTTCGATTCAGAGGGATATCATGTAATCTGCGGCGGAACTACTGCACAGTGTGCTGCCAGATATCTGGATAAAGAGCTGATCTCTCTTAGTGAAACTGCCTGCGGAGACGTTCCTGCCTATTATAAGCTGGAAGGTACAGAGCTGGTGACAGAGGGATTTCTTACGATTGAGCATTTGCTTGAATATTGTGAAGAATGGATGGAGGACAGGCTGTCCTTTAACAGGCTGAAACGAAAAAAAGATGCGGCAGCATTGCTTGGTGTGATGCTGTTTGAGCAGGCAACGGATATTAATTTCTACTTCGGTGGTGCTATCAATAAGAGTAACGTGGAACTGGGAATCACAGAGAAAAGGAAAGAACAGGTAGCAGAAGAACTTGTGGAGCATCTGCAGAATGCAGGAAAGAATGTGAATATTGCATTCTGGGCGATCTGAGAAAGCAGGAAAAACAGCAGTACGTGGTTTTATAAAGAGACATCAGGAAGGATGAGACAGAAAATGGCGAAGATATTATGTGTATGCATCAGTAAGGAACGCAAGACCTGCTCGCAGAACATTCATGAATGCGAAGCTGATCTGCAGGGACTTGTGGGAGATGTGCATTATGGAATGGGCGGAAGAAAGCAGGTCAGTCTTCTTCCTTATGAGAAGGTAAAAGAATATTTCGAACAGTCCGAAGAAGAATTCAGATATGGCAGATTTGGAGAAAATCTCCTTGTGGAAGGGATTGACTGGAACAGTATTGCGGAGGGGAACAGATTTCGTTGTGGAGATGTACTTCTGGAAGCAGTCAGGATTGGTGCGGGCGGTCCTGCATCAGATGCTTATAAGGGAGAAAAGGTATGCACGCCCATGGAACCCTGGTTTGTATTCTGTCAGATTCTGGAGGCAGGGAGGCTGAGAGAAGGAGAAATCATTCTCCAACAGAGATGAAAAATATGTAATTCTTCAGCAGTGGGCTGAATATTATGATGTTATAGCAATTTCCAAAATACTGAAGACAATCTGGTTTATGAAAAATAAGGCTCTAATGGAGTATCTTAGTGATATTATTCTCCGAAATTGCTATAGAGTTCAAAGGGTAAAACTAATATATCCGTCAATTGACCCGGTGGTTATAAAGGTATTGAAAAGACTATAAAAATGTAACATACAAGAGGAGGAATTAGTGCGTGGAGGGAATCAGTGTAGAACAGGCAGTGGAACAGATTCTGCAGCATACGCCTGTAATAAACGAGACAGAAGAAACAGAACTGAATAAAGCAGGGGGAAGAATCCTGGCGCAGGATATGGTGGCAGGGTTTGACAATCCTCCTTTTGACCGCTCTCCGGTAGATGGCTATGCGTGTAAGGCAGAGGACCTTGCAGGTGCCGCTAAAGAGCATCCAGTGAGGCTGAAAGTCATGGAAGAGATTGATGCCGGACAGTATTCGGAAAGAGAAATCCAGCAGGGACAGGCAGTGCGCATTATGACAGGTGCTGCAATCCCCAATGGCTGTAACTGCTGTATTTATCAGGAGGATACCGATTATGGCGAAGATACGGTAGAAGTTTACAGCGAACAGAAGCGATGGAGTAATTATTGCTTCGCAGGAGAGGATTTTAAAAAGGGAACTACACTTCTGAAAAAAGGAACACATATCGGATATGTGGAGGCAGCAATTCTGGCCGGAATGGGAGTGGCGAAAGTGCCGGTTTACCGTCAGCCGAGAATCGTGCTTCTGACTACAGGAGATGAGGTGGTAGAACCGGGAATTCCATTGCCGGAAGGAAAAATTTACAACAGCAATATGACAATGCTGTCTGCCAGACTGCGTGAACTGGGAATCGAATCTTTCCATATGGAAGCAGTCAAAGATGATCCGACGGTTATGTCTGAGAAATTAAAAGAAGCAGCAAAAGTGGCAGATATGATCATCACTACGGGAGGTGTATCTGTAGGCAAGAAGGACATTATGCATGAGTCCCTGAGACTGATGGGGGCAGAGCGGATTTTCTGGAGGGTAAAGATGAAACCGGGAATGCCTACACTGTTTTCTGCATATAAAAAGACTTCCGATATAACTGCAACAGATCATTGCGCTTCAGAAAGAGAGATTCCGATCATCAGTCTCTCCGGAAATCCTTTTGGTGTTGCAGTCAGCATAGAACTTTTGATTCGTCCTGCACTGGAAAAAATGATGCAGGATCCATCAATCGGTCTGAAAGAAGTAAATGGCATTATGGCTGATAACTTTGAAAAAGGAATCAAGGGCCGCCGCTTTGTCCGGGCATATCTGGAAAATGGAAAATTTCATCTTCCCAATGGTCTTCACTCTAACGGAGTCCTCAGTTCCATGGCCGGCTGCAATTGCCTGATTGATACAAAAACCATGGAAAATCAGGAAAGCAGAAGCCTGAACGCAGGGGATAAAGTGGGCGCGATTTTGCTTTGAGAGGAGCAGCAAACAAGTGGAAAGAAAAAGAATATTTGCAATCAGCGGTGTAAAGAATTCAGGGAAAACAACTCTGATCTGCAGGCTTTTGGAGATTTTTAAAGACAAGGGCCTTAAAGTGGCGGTGCTGAAGCATGACGGGCATGATTTCGTGCCGGACGTACCGGGAACGGATACATACTGTCAGCTTCAGTCCGGAGCCTACGGCACAGCAGTTTTTTCAGCAGGCAAATATATGCTGGTAAAACAGCAGCCGCAGATTTCCGAAAAAGAGCTGGCAGAATTTTTTCCGGAGGCAGATCTGATCTTACTGGAAGGATTTAAATACAGTACTTATCCGAAAATTGAAATTATCCGTAAGGGAAATTCGGCAGAAAGTGTCTGCAATCCAAAGAAACTGATGGCGATCGCCACAAACCTGGATGCAGAGGAAAGAGATGCACTGTCTGTACTGGAAAATGTTCCATTCTTTGAACTGGACAATGCAGAGTGTATTGCAGAATTTATTCTGTCGGATTATTTCCGGTAAAGAGTTTCATACGGTCACGTCGCGCGGCACAGATAAGGGTAAGGTGGTATTCTTTGGCCATGGCAACTGCCTCGGCGGAAGGGGATGCCTTGCTTGCCAGAACCGGTATTCCGGCGCGGATTGCCTTGATCGCCATATCTGTAGGGATACGTCCACTGGAATAAACCACGCATTTCTTCAGGTCAATATTATGGCGCAGGGCATAACCGATGGACTTATCCAGAGCATTATGACGTCCGATATCTTCGCACTGAAAGAGCAGTTCTCCGTCACAGGCAAGAAAACAGCTGTGAGTTGCCCAGGTCTGGCTGTGAAGCGGGGTACCATTGGCGAAACAGTCTGCAAGGTCAAAGATCCACTGTTTTTTCCATGGGACAGGTGTAACTGGCGTCATTGGCTGATCTGTGATAAAATAATCATTAAGAACACGATTTCCGGTGCAGCAGGTCGGAGTAGGAGCAACATAATCTTCATTTTCCTCATGAGACTGCCCGGATTTATTTTTACTCAGGATCACGCGGGCACGTTTGCCGAATTCACAGATGTAGATCTGCTCCACATCCTCGGCAGATGAGATGATACCTTCCGTAAAGAGGCGGCCGAGAACCAGTTCTGTCAGATGTTGTGGGATACAGACCAGTTTCATGGTCAGGCGTTCATTTACATATACATCCATCATGTGTTCCACAAGAATGGGTTCCGTTTCTTCATGAGTTTCCCCGTCACGACCCAGAAACTCATAGGTAACATTCTCGAGCAGATTCAGGTTGTGGTATTGTTCGTTGATTTTCATAGGACAGTTCCTTTCGTCCGGTAAGGATTTTAATAATCTTGATACATTAAGTATAGACTGCGGAGTATGGAGTGTCAAACGATTATGAGAGAAAATATTGCCTGTGATTTTGACGGCGAATAACAGAAGAAAAGGTTACAAAGGTTGCGGTTCACCCGTATCCGGTAACAGAAAAATCAATTATTAGAAAGTAAAAGGCAGGTAGAGCCGATGATAGACAAATATGGAAGAGAAATAGATTATTTAAGGATTTCCCTGACAGACAGATGTAATCTGAGATGCATTTACTGTATGCCGGAAGAAGGCGTAAAATCCCTTTCTCATGCAGAAATCCTCACATACGATGAGATTCTCCGCATCTGCAGGTGCGCAGCAGATCTGGGAATCCGTAAGATTAAACTGACAGGCGGTGAGCCTCTTGTTCGTAAGGGCTGTGCAAGTCTTGCAAAACAGATCAAGGCGATCCCGGGAATTGATAAAGTGACATTAACAACAAATGGAATCCTGCTCGCCGAGCAGCTGGATGCATTACTGGATGCAGGAATTGACGCCATTAATATCAGTCTGGATACTTTGGATCCGGAACTGTTCAAAAAAGTAGCGAGACGTGACGGACTGGAAAAGGTATTTGAGGGAATCAAAGCAGCACTTGCACATCCGGGACTTTCCCTGAAGATCAACAGCGTTCCGGTGATCAAGGAAAAAGAAAACTTCATCGGGATTGCAGGACTGGCGCAGAAATATCCAATCCATGTGCGTTTTATCGAGATGATGCCAATCGGATTCGGAAAACAGTTCCCATTCCAGGATGAAGAATCTATCAAAGCAGTACTGGAAGAAGCCTACGGTCCGATGCATGCAGTCAATGAACGCTACGGAAACGGCCCATGCCATTACTATGAAATCGCAGGATTTAAGGGAAAAATCGGATTTATCAGTGCCATGACTCACAAATTCTGCAGTCAGTGCAACCGAGTACGTCTTACATCCGAAGGATTCATGAAAGGATGCCTCCAGTATCAGAAAGGTACAGACCTGCGGGGGCTTATGCGCGGCGGCTGCACAGATTCGGAACTGAAAAAAGCAATTTATCAGGTGATCTGGAATAAACCGGTGAGCCATAATTTTTATGAAGCGAAGACAGAGCAGGATGAAATCAGAGGAATGTCACAGATTGGCGGGTGAGATATGTAAGACACCCTAACCGTTATGCAGACATTTCTGTCTGTAGTTTTTAAATATGAAGAAAAAATCAATGCTTTTATTGATGATTTATATAAACAAAAAGGAAAACTGATAATGCGAAAGAAAGAAATTTCTATGATTATTCTTGCTGGCGGTGCCAGCAGCCGCATGGGACGGGACAAATCAGATCTGACGATAGATGGGAAGACATTTCTTGAGATGCAGATAGAAAAGGGGGAAAAGCTTGGAATCAGTGATATCCTTCTGTCTGGCTATCATGGTGAAAATAAATATAAATATCCCATTATACCAGACCGCTTCCCGGGAAAAGGTCCGTTGGGAGGGCTGGAAGCCTGTTTTCGTAAAGCAAAGAATCCATATTGCCTGGTACTTGGTGTAGATGTTCCTCTGGTTCCGGCAGAGGAACTGACTGCACTGATTCGCCAATCTCTGCATTCAGATGCAAAAGCAGTGATACTGAGCCACAGCGGGCATGAGGAACCTCTTATGGGAGTATACTGTACAGACCTGGCAGATGCCATGCTTGAAGAAATCACAGAGCGGAAAGGCGCAGTCTTTGCTTTTCTGCGGAAAAATGGATACGAATGCTACGAAAGCCAGGTCGCGGACTGGTATTTTTCCAATATTAATGATCCGGAAACATATAAAGAAATACCGGGAAATCATTTCATAGAGAAATATGTCTGAATATGAGATTGGCAGGAGGTTTGTCGATATTTTCAAAAATTAGTAGAAAATATTATATTAAGAAGCGAAGGAACCTTGCAGGTATGCAGGTTCCTTCGTCTTTTAACCGAATCAAGTAAGTCTCCTGCGGAGGTTACGAAAAGCAATAAGTAGTAGGGGAATATATTACGGAGCAGTTGTTGGATTATGAACAAATAGCGAAGCGGAATGCGATATCCACTGTAATGTACTATGAAAAAGTGTTATAAAACACTTGAATATGGGTGCAATGCATGATATATTATAAGAACAAATGTTCGAATAAGGAGTGATTGTATGGGTGGAAAAGCAAAAATAGAGAAAACATTTTTGAAAGTGCATTGTCCCTGCTGTGGAAATGGAAGACTGTTTGATATTGGTCTTGAAGCAAAGGGAACAGTGAGGATTAAATGTCCGGTATGCAGAAATCCTGTTGAAATTCAATTGGAAAACTGTGATGAGAGTCGACAGAAACGTTTGACTGCTTATTACAGGAATATCTGACAAAATGAATTGTTGATGTATTTTCAACATTAAAGAATAAGGAGGCTAATAAGAAAAACAAATTATATATAGAACGAGTGAGCAGTCAAAAACAATAATATATTTTCTTGTTTTTAGATTCAAAGCCGTGAAAATATACTCTGAAAAGAGATTATATTTTTGCGGCTTTTTTGTATGGGCCCGGGAGGTGTTGTATCATGTATAAGAAAGTAGACTCCAAATTATTACAGATTGGAAATAATGTAAGAGAGTATAGAAAACAAAAACATTATAATCAGGAAAAACTGGCAGAATTATTAGATGTGTCTGTTGCTACGGTATCCAGGATCGAAAATGGCAGTTCTGCGATGGATATTTTGATTCTTATGAATATTTCAAAGATATTAGAACAGCCAATTGATAATATTATAAGTTTGGAAAAAGACTAAATGTCCGGAATTATTTCAAAGATTTATTATAATGTGGAAAATTTACATATTTGCTATGGAAAATAGAACAAATGTTCGATAAAATCATAACTGTAAACGAGCTCGAAATATTTCAGCACTGCAGGCTGGAAAAGAAAATGAAAGTGAGGACAGTAAATATGAATCGAAAAGAACTTATAGAGAAACGAAGTATCAATACAAAAGTATTTGAAAATCAGGACCATTCCTGTACAGCAGAGATTTATCTTGCTCCTGTACATTATAAGGATACAGATGGAACCTGGAAGGAAATGGATAATAAGCTGGAAGAGTCATATGAAACAAGTGTTTATGCACAAAAAACAAATCTTGTTTCAGAAGAAGGTTTCACAAACAGGAAGGGAACTTTTGGGGCATTTTTCGCCAAAAAAACATCAGAAGATAATATGATGAGGATTAAAGATCAGTATGGCAGTATTTCATGGGGCGTAGAAAACTGTAATACGGTAGAAGCTGTAAAACAGAAAGATAATACCGTTTGTTATCCTGAAATCCTGGAGGGAATGGAACTGCGCTGTCGTGTAAAGGGAATGCGTATGAAAGAAGATATGGTATTGCTTAGAAAGGAAGCTGCAAAATCATATACATATCTTTATCAGACAGAAGGACTTGTACCTGAGTTGAGGGAGAAAGAAGTACTCTTCTTTGATGAAGGTCAAAACGAAATTTTTAGGGTTCAGGCTCCATATATGAGAGATTTTTCAGGATCAAAATCAGAAAGTATTGAGGTGTCAGCTGAGATGACTGCTGATGGTAAGTGCAGAGTTACTTTTACTCCTGATAGAAACTGGTTAAATGAAGCGAGCAGGAAGTTTCCGGTAGTGATTGATCCTGTGACAACTACTTCCAAAGCAGCGACAGATATTGAAGATGCTTATATTTCATCTAAAAATAATACAGACAATTATTATAACAATGAAAATCTCTGGTTAAAAGGAGGAAACGAAATCAGAAGAAGTTTTCTGAAATTCCAGTTGCCTGAGATTAAGACAGGAGACATGATTGTAAATGCACGTCTTGTAATGGTATCGCTGGGAGAGAATGGTGCAGAGAAAACAATTGCTGTACATAAAGTGATTCAGAGCTGGGAATCAAAAACCATTAACTGGGATAATAAACCAATTTATGAAGAAACAGTTCAGGATTTATGCAAGTTTACTGCTGATAAAATCAAATATGTTGTGATGGATATTACCAGAATGGTAAAGGAGTGGTACAGAGATGGCAGTAATAATGGGCTGATGCTGAAAGAAATTGACGAATTATCAGGTTCCGTACAGCTGATGTCATCAGACTGGGATTCTTCACTCAGTGATTACAGACCCAAAATTGAAATTTCTTATGTAAACTATTCCGGACTTGAAGATTACTGGACGTATCATAGTCAGAATATCGGACGTGCAGGGACTGTCCATGTAAACGATTATAACGGAAATCTGATTCTGGAACATCGTGTCATGGAAACATCAGGAAGCAGAATGCCGGCAGAGGTATCGTTGGTTTATAACACAAATGATAAGGATACCAATATTGGATATGGAAAAGGATTTCGTTTAAATTTCCATCAGATTATCCATAAAAAATCAATAGCGGGGAATGTTTATTATGCTCATACAGATGCAGATGGTACAGTTCATTATTTTGTGGAAAAAGAAGTAGAAAAGGATGGCAATACGGTTAAAGAGTGGAAAGATGAAACAGGGCTGGATCTGACCCTGATCCGAAACTTAAAATCAGAAGAACCTTACACAATACAGAATAAAGACGGAAATAGTATGGTGTTTAATGAGTCTGGATATTTGATTGCGGTAAAAGATAAAAACGGAAATAAATTAACGGTTTCATATGTGAATAATCGTGTAAAAAATATTACAGATGGAGCCGGGCGAATTATTACACTAAATTATTCTCTGGGAAGCGATGGAGAAGAAGCAAACCTGATTCAGGCAGTATCACCATCGGGCAATAAGAAGACTTTTGCCTATACCGCAGGAAGGCTTACCACGGTAACAGATATAGATGGCAAAAAAGTATTTTACACATATGACAGTAATGGAATGCTTGCCAGTGCAGAGAATATTAATGGATATCAGGTAAAATACGGGTATTATACAGAGGAACCCCATCGTGTAAAATCTATCGCAGAGTATGGAGATGGAACAAAAGGTAAAAGCCTTGCTATGACGTATGGATATAACAGTACAAAATTTACAGATAACAAAGGGCGAAAAGAGATTTACCGATTTGATAATAATGGAAATCTGCTTCATGTACATGATGGTTTTGGGCATGCTGTAAGCTGTAAATATAATGTTGACGGAAATCATGTAAACCGTCTTGAGAATGCTACCAAGTTACAGGACAATGTAGTGCAGCTGCTGAAAGATCCAGTAGTGCAGGCTGAAAATACTCCTTGGACATCAAAGATTTCTCCGAAAGGTGCCGGAAATACAGAAATCAATACAATAGCAGCTGAATGCATGATGGGAAATCGTTCACTGAAGGCAGAATGCACTTCCGTGAGTGGATATGCATACTGGGCACAAAATGTTAAAGTGAAAAAGGGAATAACCTATACCGCATCCATGTATGTAAAAGCATCTGTCAGTGAGACTGCAGAAGATGGAGGTGCAATTCTGAGAGTCCGCTATATGGACAAAGATGGGGTACAGCAGCTGAAAGACAGTGAAATTATCAAAAAGACAACAGAAGGTTTTGTACGCCTGACTAATACATTTACTGTTCCGGAAGACAGCAGTGATACTGTTGTTAAGGTTTATATGGTTATGTGGCATGCCAAAGGTGTAATGTATGGTGATATGGCACAGCTTGAAACAGGAACGTCCGCTAACAGATGTAACCTGATTGATAATGGGGATTTCCACCTTGGAACTACAGAAGGATTTGAGAAAAATGAAAGCAACACGGATGGTCTTTCAGAAGTTGGAATCGAAGATAATATTCCGATTAAAAGTCAGCTTCTGGTAACTGCATCTTCGCAGGGAGTTTTAAGGAAAACCCCATCAGATACGGGAGAAGTTCTGTCCAGTCTGACGAAACATCAGTTACTTTCCGGATACATTACTGTCGAGAAGAATGGAAGAAACTGGTACTATGCAAAGACAGCAGATGGCAAAGAGGGATATGTCTCAACAGGTCAGGCGATTCCATATCTGGGAGGACATGAAGGAACAAATTCAGCATTCGTAGTAGTAGGAAACTCTATTTTATATAAAAGTGCAGATAAAACCAGTGCCAGAGTACAGGAAGGAATTGATGCAGGAGTTTGTGCTGCTCTTGTAAAAACTGTAGATGGAACGGATGGAAATAAATGGTATTATATGGGACTGCAGATTGATGGCAATCGCTTTTTCGGTTATATGCCGGTTTCTGCCATTGTACGTCTGTGCAGGAATATCGCGAAAGTAGAAGTAAAAAAGGACGGCAGCTATTATTCTTCCAGGAGTACATCAGGAGCAGCAGCGGGAAGCCTCACAGCCGGAACCCGTATGGCAATCAGAGGAACTTCAGTTGATTCTGATGGAAAAGAATGGGGAGTGATCAGAAGAGGCAGTAAATTTTATTATGTTCCAATGTCAAATCTGCAGATAAAAACAGCTCCGTTGTCTGTACGAAAGAGCCGTGACAAAATAGAAGAGTCGGTAGCAGGTCTGGATGAATCTGTTTATCATTTTGTCGGTGAGCCGGACAAAGATAAAAAACTGGTGAAGATTGTGGACATTACCGGAAAAAAAGGTGATACCTATATGGTGAATGCCTGGGGAATGGGAACATCTCTGCCTGAGACAGATAATGATAAAAAGAGGCGTTTTGGTACTGAGGTAAGATTTATCGGCACAGATGGGAAGGCAGATATACATTATACAAATTTTAGTCCGGACATCATGGACTGGCAGTTCCTCAGCGACGTCTATGTAGCAAAGAAAGATTATACCAGTATTGAGGTTGCCTACACATACTGTCATAATGCAAATATAGCATATTTCGATGGGCTGGCATTATATAAAGAAAATTTTGGATGCAGTTATACTTATGATGATGAAAATAACCTCATTTCAGTTAAAGATTTGCAGGAACAGGTAACGAAGTTTGAGTATAACAGTAAGTCTGATATGACAGGTATCACAGATGCGAAAGGTAATTCTTTCAAGTATGAGTATGACAATGAAGAAACAACACGTAATGTAGTTAAGGGGACATCTGCACAGAATGTGGTATATCGTTTTACCTATGATTCAGCGGGCAATGTCCTGAAAAGCGGATGTGTTGATCCGAAAGTTCCGGAGACGGGTACCTGGATTACCAGAGTTATGACATCAGATAAGAATCATGTGAAATCAGTGACAGATGCAGGAGAAAATACGGTTCATTATACATGGGATATGACCAGAGATCTGATGACGGCATTCCAGGATGCAAAGGGGAATAAGATCAGTTATACCTATGATGACATAGAACGTCTTCTTTCAGCTGCACAGACAGTAACTGTAAATGGAAATAGAGAAACAGTCAGAAATAATTATTCTTATACGGATGACAATCTGACAGGAATTGTTCATAATGGTTTTGCTTATGCTTTTAACTATGATGCTTTCGGAAATGTCAGTGATGTGTCTGTAGCCGGGAAACAGGCAGTAAGATATGAATATGAGGATGGAAATGGAAATCTGTTAAAAGTATGCTATGGAAATGGTGCATATATTCGCTATGAATATGATAAGCAGAATCGGATTCATATGGTTTATTTCAAAGATGCGGCAGACAGCAAAGAACAGAATCTTTACAGATATGCTTATGATAAGCAGGGAAATATTTATGCAGTAAAATCATATAAAGCAGGAAAGACATACTATCTGTTTTATGATTTCCTGGATCGTCTGGTGAGAGTAAGAGATGAGCTGGGGAGCACTTATGAATATGCCTATGATGCAAATAACTGTATGGAGTCAATGGTACATACCTGCGGAACACATACAATGAAAACAGTATATACCTATGACAAGGACAGCAGAGAAACAAAGACCAGATGTGCAAAGACCTTTGAAAGAACTACAGAGTATGACAAGTTCGGCAGAGTGTCCAGGCGTACCTGGAATACAGCATCTCCTTATATATCAGCATATACTTACATTGACAAGGGAGAGAATCGTTACAGTCTTCCTAAAACAGTTAAGAATGGTTCTGAAACCTTAAACTATACATATGACGCAAACGGAAATATCATAAGTATCAAAGATTCTGCAGGTGAGAGTAAAT
>ENA-OZAH01000269-OZAH01000269.1-human-gut-metagenome-genome-assembly--contig:-NODE-269-length-27593-cov-7.159416_pt1 | contig 27593 bp, 24 predicted proteins | sample MGYA00243304_ERZ653505 | MGnify/ENA primary metagenome ERZ653505 (study PRJEB26926, sample SAMN06164925) | human gut metagenome | biome: ENVO:00009003; feature: ENVO:2100002; material: ENVO:00002003...
GATGCGCAGACTGGCGTAAAGAAAATCTTCAACGACACTGAGATGAAAGCAGAGCTGGAAGAGGCTGGTTATCAGTTCTCTTCTGCAAACTCGATCAATATCGGCCGTCTGGTTCCGCAAATTGTGTATTATGTATATGCATATGCAAATCTGTATAAAACAGGACAGATCCAGCAGGGTGAAGAGATTAATGTAGTAGTTCCTACCGGTAACTTTGGAAATATCCTGGCCGCTTACTATGCAAAAAATATGGGTCTGCCGATTAAAAAACTGATCTGTGCGTCTAATGACAATAAAGTACTGTTTGACTTCTTTACTACAGGAACTTATGACAGAAACAGAGAGTTTATTCTGACAACATCACCATCTATGGATATCCTGATTTCCAGCAATCTGGAGCGTCTGATTTACAGAATCGCAGGAAATGATCCGGAGAAAAATAAAGTTCTGATGGAAGAACTGACAAAAGATGGTGCTTATCATATCACAGATGAAATGAAGATGCAGCTGGTTGATTTCTATGGCAACTATGCAACGGAAGAGGAGACTGCGGAAACGATTCGTAAAATTTATAAAGACTGTGGTTATGTGATCGATACACATACCAGTGTAGCTGCAACAGTATATAAAAAGTATACAGAGGAAACAGGTGATACAGCTAAAACTGTGATTGCCTCTACAGCAAGCCCATATAAGTTTACAAGAAGCGTGATGGAAGCAATTGATGAAGGAAAATATGCAGCTATGGGAGATTTTGAACTGATCGACCAGTTATCTGAAATTTCCGGTGTGGCAGTGCCGAATGCAATCGAAGAAATCCGTAATGCTGAAGTTCGTCATAATACGGTAGCAGATGTAGCGGAGATGCCTGTTGTAGTGAAGAAAATTCTCGGTATTCAGTGATGAAGAAAGAAAACAGGCCCTTCGGTCACTGTGACCTAAAGTATTCATCAAAAATTTGAATTTTTTGTACATTATTCCTTGAAATACAACATAGACTAGGGTATAATACAATAAAAAGTAACACCTGGGGTGTGCGACCCTCTCTTTATTTTGAACCTACATTTACGTTTATGGGACTCCTATATTGTTGATTGGATGTCAGGCCGTCATTATGCAGCGGAAGACAGAAGGTCTGTTGAGGATACCCACCTAGCTATGGCTAGGCGTCAATGGGAAGGGAACGGCATTTCGGGAACTGTAAAAATGAGCCGTAGAGAGGCTCTTTTTTATTATCTTTTGGATTTAATATTATTTTATGATACGGGAGGTTGGAAACAATGGGTGTTTCTGAAAGAAAGTTCGGTGTATTACAGACTGGGGAAACAGTAAAAATTTTTCATCTGGAAAACAAATCCGGGGCATATGCGGAAGTGACAGATTTTGGAGCAATCCTGGTTAAGGTCTGCGTACCTGATAAAGATGGTACTTTAACAGACGTAGTACTTGGATATGATGATCTGGCATCTTATGAAGTAAATGGATGCTTTTTCGGTTCAACCATCGGCAGAAACGGAAACCGCATCGGCGGTGCGAAATTCTCTGTCAATGGCAAAGAAGTAGTTCTTGCTCAGAATGAGAATGACAATAATCTTCACAGCGGTCCTGACGGATTTGAAAAAAAGCTCTGGAAAGTGGCTGAGATTTCCGATGATAAAAACAGTGTTATATTTAACCGTATAAGTCCGGATGGCGAGAATGGTTTCCCGGGAGAATTTGATGTGTCTGTAAAATATGAGTTTACGGAAGACAACGAACTGAGGATCCATTATCAGGGAATCTGCGATGAGCCGACAGTTGCCAATATGACAAATCATTCTTATTTCAATCTGAATGGTGAGGGAAGCGGAACCGCCATGGATCAGTATCTTACAATCCATGCAAAATATTATACACCTGTAGCCGACAGTCATTCCATTCCTACAGGAGTGTATGAGGAAGTTGCAGGGACTCCCATGGATTTCAGAACTGCCAAACAGATTGGGCAGGATATTGAAGCAGAATTTGAGCAGCTGAAATTCACAGGCGGATATGACCACAATTATGTGACAGACAATTATGCAAAAGGAAACAGAAGACTGATCGCAACCGCATACAGTGATAAAACCGGAATTGCCATGGATGTCACTTCCGACTGTCCATGTGTACAGTTTTACGCAGCAAATTTTGTCGAAAATGAACATGGTAAAAATGGTCATACTTACAATAAGCGGGATGCTTTCTGTCTGGAAACGCAGGTTGAACCGAATGCGGTCAATGTTGAAGATTTCCACTCCCCGATTCTTAATGCAGGTGAACAGTATGATTCTGTGACTGCTTATCATTTCTACATCAGAAAGTAAAAATCTGACCATAAAACTAATTACATATTGATCCGGTTTTTTTCATATCTACAGCGTTCCAGCATGAAAAGAACCGGATTTTATTATCCATAATTCATGTTTGTCATAACGGCAGTTTCATGGTATGATAGTAAACAGAGATATTCGAAACAGTTATCTTTATAATTACAGCAATCACCATAAATGCATTATCTAAAATGACTGCTGTAAAATAACAGAATGGAGACATATATGAAAAAGAAAAATAAAACCCGGTCTGTTACAGGGCTTTTATTCGGGTTTATGGAACGTGTATCCGGAGATCACGTAGGAGCTTATGCGACACAGGCAGCGTATTTTCTGATCATGTCTTTTATTCCCTGTATTCTGTTTCTGACTACACTGGTACGGTATACACCTCTGACCTATAATGTAGTCAGGGATGCGATCGTTGCTTTTATTCCGGAGAATCTGCAGAGTTTTGTTCTGGGGATCGTGGTAGATGTATACAAAAGAAGTACTGCAATTGTCCCTTTGTCAGCAATTGTGGCACTGTGGTCTGCCGGAAAAGGAATGCAGTCTATCATCAATGGATTAAATACCATTTATCACGTAAAAGAAACCCGTAACTGGCTGTTAACCAGAATTTATGCAGTATTCTATACTTTATCACTGGTGATTGCGGTAATCGTGTCTCTGCTTATGCTTGTACTCGGAAACGAAATACAGAAAGCTGTATCAAGATATATTCCTTTTCTTGGAAGAGTTCTGGGAAAAATACTGGGGGCAAGAGCACTGTTGGTATTTGGTGTGTTGTTTCTGGTTTTTCTTATGTTGTATAAGGTTCTTCCGAACAGAAAAGCCACATTCAAAAGCCAGATTCCCGGAGCCTTGATCATAGCAGTTGCATGGTCGATATTTTCATACGGATTCTCTTTTTATTTTGAGATTTTTCCGGGGTTCAGTAATATGTACGGAAACCTTGCGACGATCATCATGGTCATGGTGTGGTTGTATATCTGTATGAATCTTCTGTTATACGGTGCAGAGATCAATGCTTATTTTGAAAAAGAATTCCGGATTGCACATAAATCGGTACAGGAACTGCTGGCACATGAAAAAGAAAAAAAGCAGCAGGAAAATGAATGAATTTTGGCTACGTTGTGAACATGACAGTCAGGGGGCTTTTTATTGTAAAGCCTTTCTGAGTGTGCTATAATAAACCATAATTTTGGAGAAACAAAAAGGAATCAGTTCTATGATCGTTGTATATTTGATATTTTTGGCTGTCATTCAGGCTGTGATGGAATTTCTTCCTGTCAGCAGCCTGGGACATTTATGCATATTGGAACAATATATGGGAATCGGTCACGAAACCGGATTGCTGTCAGAAACGATGCTCCATCTTGGAAGTGCGGCAGCAATTATATTTTTGTTCCGCAAAGATTTAAAAAAAATCGGACTGGGACTTCTGGGGATGTTTATGGATATGATCGGTAATCTGAATCTATATATCCATAACAAGAAGACAGGGGAAAGTTTGGGCTATGCCAGAATAGTCACCGGAACATATCGGAAAACAGGTGCACTTCTTGTGATTTCCATGATCCCAACAGCACTTCTGGGACTTACAGGAAAACGGCTGGCTCTTCTGGCCGCAGACTCTCAGATTGTTCCGGGAATCGGATTTTTACTTACAGGCGTATTTCTTCTGGTAACAGATCTGAATCAATCCGGTGGAAAAAAGGGACCGAGAGAGGCTTCTTATGACAGCGCCATGTGGATTGGAATTTGTCAGGGGCTTGCTGTCTTTCCGGGGATTTCCAGAATGGGATTTACGTTATGTGCTGCACTGTTATGCGGATATAACCGCAAATTTGCGGTTCGTTTTTCTGTTTTTATGAGTCTGCCTGCTATCATAGGTGCTTTTTTTACGGAAATCGGAAATTTTGGTGCTTCTGAAATGACGGCAGGACTTGGGTTTACCTATGTATTTGCAATGATCATCGCCGGTTTTGCGGGATGTCTTGTTATCCGAAATACAATAGCTATGACTCAGAATGTAAAATTACGCTATTTTGCATATTATTCATTTATAGTCGGTATTATTACACTGGCATTAAATTTTGCCCTGTAAAGGGAAGATATTTACGAGAAGATCAAGGAGGGGAGCCTTAGAATGGCAGCATCAAAGAGTAAGAATACCGGGCATTCGGGAAGAAATACAAAAAAGAAGACAGCAATGGAACAGGAAGTCGGCAGATTTCAGACAGAAATCATATTATTTGTGATTTTGGCCGCATGTGTGATCCTGATGGCAAGCAATTTTGGAGCAGGTGGTTTTGTGGGAGATGCGATCAGTAATTTCTGTTTCGGACTGATGGGATTGATGGCATATCTGTTTCCAATCGTATTTTTCCTTGAATCAGCATTTATTCTGATCAATAAAACAAACCGGCTGGCATATAAGAAACTTGCAGCGGCGTTTGTGATGTTTCTGTTTCTGTGTGGGGCAGCGCAGCTTCTCACAGACGGATATATGCAGAGTACAACTTTGCTGGATTATTATGCTTTAAGCGCAGATTATAAAACAGGCGGTGGTCTGATCGGAGGAGCGATCTGTATTTCTGTCACATCTGCTTTTGGAACTATCGGCGGATATGTGATCATTATACTGGCATTTGTTGTATGTATGATCATTATCACACAGCGCTCTCTGCTTGATTTTGTAACGCGGCTGGTTATAAAGGTGTGTGATTTTGTAAAAGACAGACATATGCACTATATGCAGGGGCAGCCTGAACGTGAGCGATATAGAGAAGAACGTGCCAGAGAACGTCAGCTTATAAGAGAACAGCGGTGTGAAGAAAGAGTCCGCAGACTGGAGGAAGAAATTGGCGATGATGAATTTTCAGATGATGACTTTCTCATGGATCCTTCGGAAGCAAAAAAAATGAAAAAAGGCGGCTTTCTGGAAGGAACCAAGCTGGCAGGCTATTCTGAACAGAAGCCAAAGAAAAAGGGGAAACTTCTGAAAAAAGCAGCAGATACAGATAAAGCAGCAGCAGAAACAGCCGAAGCTGCGGAGAATACCGAGAACACAGGGATTAAATCCTCTGATGATGCGGATAATAAACCATACATCGATGCTCCGATGAATTTTGAGATTCACAGAGCGGATACATCCCCGGATACATACGAGGCAGATAATGAATCACAACAGCAGGAAGACCTTCCATTTGAAGATGCTGTCACTGACCGGAAGAAATCTGTGGTTTCAGAACCGGAGGAAGATCTGCCCCCTTTTCAGGATGAGAAGGCAGTGCGGCCGCCTTCGAAAAACCCCAAATCTTCTGAAAAGGAGATACAGAGCGGAATTGTAAACATTCAGCATGAGATCACCCGACAGGAAGCAGCCGTAAAAAAAGAATATAAATTTCCAGCCTTAAATCTGCTGAAGAAAGGAAGCAGCAAAGCTCAGGGGGATTCTGATGCCTATCTGCGTAAGACTGCAAAAAAACTCCAGGAAGTACTTCACAATTTCGGCGTGAACGTGACTGTCACTAATGTGAGCTGCGGACCAACAGTTACCCGTTATGAACTTCAGCCCGAGATGGGAGTGAAGGTCAGCAAAATTGTAGGTCTTGCAGATGACATCAAACTGAATCTTGCCACTCCTGATATCCGTATTGAAGCACCGATCCCCGGCAAAGCAGCAGTGGGCATTGAGGTTCCCAATAAAGAGAACAGTACGGTTATGCTCAGAGATCTGCTCCAGTCAGAAGAATTTCAGAAGGCAAAATCCAAACTTTCTTTTGCAGTAGGAAAGGATATTGCAGGTAAGACTGTAGTTGCGGATATTGCCAAAATGCCACATCTTCTCATCGCAGGTGCAACCGGTTCAGGCAAATCAGTATGTATCAATACACTTATTATCAGTATCCTGTACAAGGCAAATCCGGATGAAGTAAAGCTTATCATGATCGATCCTAAAGTAGTAGAGCTCAGTGTGTATAATGGAATTCCACATTTGTTTATTCCGGTTGTGACAGATCCGAAGAAAGCAGCAGGCGCATTAAACTGGGCAGTACAGGAGATGACAAACCGTTACAATACATTTGCGGAGTACGGTGTCCGTAATCTGGATGAATATAATAGAAAAGCAGAGCAGATCAAGGCGGCAGGAGCTGAAGAAGAACCTGTGAAAATGCCGCAGATCGTGATCATCGTGGATGAGCTTGCAGACCTTATGATGGTTGCGCCCGGAGAGGTGGAGGATGCTATCTGTCGCCTGGCCCAGCTTGCACGTGCGGCAGGTATCCATCTGATCATTGCCACACAGAGACCGTCTGTAAATGTTATCACCGGTCTGATCAAGGCGAATATGCCTTCCAGAATTGCTTTCTCTGTATCTTCCGGTGTGGATTCCAGGACAATTCTGGATATGAACGGAGCCGAGAAGCTTCTTGGAAAAGGTGATATGCTCTTTTATCCTCAGGGATATCAGAAGCCTGCAAGACTTCAGGGTGCATTTGTATCTGATGATGAGGTAAGTGCTGTGGTTGAATTTCTTGCAGATAAAAATCCGGGTGTCCAGTATAACCAACAGATCGAGCAGCAGGTAAATTCTCCTGTAACAACAGGTATGTCCGGAGATGAAAGGGACATCCATTTTGAAGAAGCAGGTAAGTTTATCATAGAGAAAGAGAAAGCTTCTATTGGCATGCTGCAGAGAATGTTTAAGATTGGTTTCAACAGAGCGGCAAGAATCATGGATCAGCTCTGCGACGCAGGTGTAGTGGGACCGGAAGAGGGAACAAAACCGAGAAAAGTTCTTATGTCTATGGAGGAGTTTCAGAATTATCTGGAAAATCAGTAAGTGAGGACTGTCTATGAAATGTCCTAAATGTCATAAAGAGGTGGAAAAAGGCTCTCTGTACTGCCCCTACTGCCTTGCGGAGATACCCTGGGTAAGAGAATTCAGCACAGTGGAAACTCTGATGAAAAAGGAGCAGCAGAACCGCCCATCCGAAAAAAAACAGAAAACAGAAATTATAAAATATTTCAAACATCCAAAAAGAAGAAAGCTGAAATTCAGCAGAAAACAGCTTCTATGTCTGCTTCTGTGTGCGGCGACACTGCTGGGGTTCTTTTGTTATCGACAGTTAAATACTTTTTCTGCCTTATATTCCAGAGCAAAAAAACAATATGCACAGCAAAACTATGAAGAAGCACAGCGGATTGCAGAAAATGCTCTGGATAAAAATCCCAAAAATGAAGCCGCCAATCTTCTTCTGGCCAAAAGTATGGAGAAATCAGGCGATAAACGATCTGCACTTCTTGTTTTGCGCCCGTTTATCCAGAACAAAACTGCGGGAACAGGAATATATAAAGAGTATGTGAAGCTTCTTACACAGGAGGGAAAGACCAACGAAGTCAGACTGATCCTGAAATCTGCTGACAGAGAGGTGCAGAATGCCTGCGCAGAATATATCTGCGAAACACCTGTATCAAATCCTGCCCCCGGAACCTATACTACAACGCAGACTCTGAAACTGGAAGGTAACTGCCAAAAGATTTATTACACATTAGATGGAAGCACACCTACCAGAAAGAGTAAAGTATATACAGAACCTATTATTCTGAGGGAAGGCACAAGTGAATTAAAAGCCTTTGGTGTAAATGATAAAAACATCGAAAGTGATGTGATCAGCAGAAAGTATGTGATTGTTTTAAATGCACCGAAAGCCCCTAAGGTAACACCTAAATCAGGGGATTACAATAAAAAAACAGAGATTAAGATCACTGTTCCGGATGGATGTAAGGCATATTATGCATTTGATTCTGAACCGGATCTTAACAGTACTGTTTATGAACAGCCAATCTCCATGCCTGTGGGTTACCATAGGCTGAATGTTATTCTTGTTGCAGCAAATGGCAAGACCAGTAAAATGACTGCTATGGAATATTATCTGCAGTACTAAAAATACTGTGATTTTATCGCTGATTTTATTAAAATAGAAGGAAGAAGATCATGGAAATCCGTATTGTTACAGTTGGAAAGATCAAAGAAAAATATCTGTGTGACGGAATCGCAGAATATGCCAAACGGCTGAGCAGATACTGCAGGCTGACTTTCTGTCAGGTAGCAGATGAAAAAACACCGGATAAAGCGTCAGAAGCACTGAACACACAGATTAAAAATACAGAAGGCGAACGTCTGATGAAACATATACGCGAACAGGATTATGTTATCGCACTGGCAATTGACGGAAAAACGCCGGATTCTGTAGAACTCTCTCAAAAAATTGAGAAACTAGGAGTTTCCGGTATCAGTTCCATTGCATTTGTGATCGGAGGTTCCTTAGGACTGAGTGAGAGTGTTCTGAAACGTGCAGATTATAAGCTCAGCTTTTCCAGAATGACTTTTCCGCATCAGCTGATGCAGATGATCCTTTTGGAACAGATATACAGAAGCTACCGCATTATGAATCACGAACCCTATCATAAATGAACGAATGTACCAACAAGTCCAAAAGAAAGAAGAAAACTATGAACATAGAAAAATTTGAAGAATTTATTTCACAGTACCCGATTTTTGAATACCGCATACTGGACACAAAAGATATTACAATTCAGGAACGCGTGCGCACGATCTGCCAAGAAGAATGCGAACGTTATGATTCTACCTGGGCCTGTCCCCCCGCAGTAGGAACCCTGCAGGAATGTGAAAAAAAAATAAAAAGTTATCCTCAGGCTGTTTTCTTTTCCAGTGTAGCGGAAGTTTCGGATATCATGAACATGGAAGAAATGCTTTCTACAAGACGGGCACACGAGGACCTGACTACAGAGGTGGGAAAATATCTGAATAAAGAAGGGTATGAAACTTACATCCTGTCTACAGAATCCTGTGATATCTGTGAAAAATGTGCCTATAAAGAGGGAAAGCCATGCAGATATCCTGATCGGATGCATCCATGTCTGGAAAGTCATGGTGTAGTAGTAAATGAGATTGTAGAGCGTGAATCTATGGAATATAATCTGGGTGGAAATACAATTCTGTGGTTTTCTATGGTTTTGTTTCGATGATTGCTGCTGAAACGTGTTTTAAAGAAAGTTCTTCCGGCATAGACTGATAGTAAAAGCCGGGGGAGCTTTTTTTATGAAAAAAGCAGGACAATGGAAAAACCGGATGGTGCTGGCATTAGAACTTCCGCCTGATCTGGCATATAATGAAACGATCGTCACACTGACCGGTCAGACGGAAGCTGTTATCGAAAATTATAAATCTGTTTTTAAATATACACCTTCTGAAATTGTGATACAGTCTTTTTGCGGAAAAGTGACCATATCCGGGAAAAATCTTGAAATCCGCTGGTACAATTCCAGTGCAATGAAAGTGACGGGAAGTATTTATGATATAAAAGCGGGTGACAGCGAATGTTGAAATTTTTGAAATTAATATATGGTTATGTGATCATCCTTGTAAGAGGAGAAAATCTGGAACGCTTTCTGAATCTCTGCAAAAGCAGAAAAGTTTATATGGAAAAGATCCGGTACAGAGAGGACGGCCAGCTTATGGCACAAATGCAGGCCGCTGATTTCTTTCGCCTGAGACCTCTCCGGAATAAAACAGGTGTACATATTCAGATCATACAGAGACGGGGAATGCCCTTCTTTTTTTTAAGGAATAAAAAAAGAAAGGCTTTTTTTACAGGCATGATTCTGGGAGGTATCCTGATATTTTTTTTGACAGGGAGAATCTGGAATATCCATATTGAAGGAAATGTCAGAAACAGTACCGGAGAAATCCTCGATTTTCTGGATACGCAGGATATAAACCATGGGATGTCCAAAAAAAAGATCAACTGTTCAGAAGTTGCAGCAGCTGTACGGAAAAATTTTCCGGAGATTACCTGGGTATCTGCCAGAATAGAAGGAACCCGTCTGATTCTTAATATCCAGGAAGGAATTATCCCCCAAAAAACCAACAGTAATACCTCACCCTGTAATCTGCTCGCAGACAAGGACGGAGTGATCACAGATATGATCGTCCGAAGGGGCATACCGGTAAAAAAGCCCGGGGATTCCTGCAAAAAAGGGGAACTTCTGGTATCCGGGGAACTTCATATCATGAATGACAGTCAGGAAGTCCTGCGAAAGGAATACGTTCATGCAGATGCGGATATTTTTATTTCCAGACAAATTTCCTATTATCAGGAATTTCCATTAAAATACCGTACAGAAATCCCTGCCGGCAAAAAGAAAAAAGAAATGTACTTCCGGTTTGGGCACTGGTATCTGGGATTGTATCCGACATTACATACAGGTCAGAAACGTATCACAGAGGAAATTCCTCTGCGTATCACAGAAAATTTTATACTTCCTGTATGGATCGGATGGACCGAAACTACTGATTATACAGTAAAAGAAGAAACCTATACCAGGAAAGGAGCCGAGAAGGAAGCTGTGCGAAGATTTCATCAATATGAAAAGAAGCTGCTTCAAAATGGCATTAAGATCAGTGAAAATCATATTACTACCAGGCTGACAGAATCTCTGTGCATTACCGGAGGAACCCTGCTTATCATCGAACAGACAGGCGAAAAAAGCCGGATAACATAAAATTCCATAAAAATTTGTATTTAAAAAGTTGCAGGGAGGTGTTACAATGGATGCATCTGGTTTTAACCGGACTTTGATTATCGTCCATAAACGAGGCAATAATCCATTATTAACTTATCAACAGGAAAGGACATCACAGGATGGCTGGCAATATTATTGAATTACACACAGAAGTCCCCGCAGAACTGGAAGCAAATGTATTTGGCCAGTTTGATGAGCATCTTAAGCTAATTGAAAGAACACTGAATGTGACAGTGATCTCCAGAGACGGAATCCTTAAGATACTTGGCAATGAACAGAATGCGGCTTCTGCGAAGAAACTGATAGAAGAACTGACAGTACTTGCAAAAAGAGGCAACACGATCACGAAACAGAATGTCAATTATGCTCTTTCTCTGGCAATGGAGCAGAGAAATGAAGTTCTCACAGAAATAGACAAAGATTTTATCTGTAACACCATACAGGGCAGACCTATCAAGCCCAAAACACTGGGGCAGAAAGATTATGTAGAACAGATACGCAAAAAAATGATCGTGTTCGGTGTAGGTCCTGCCGGTACCGGCAAAACCTATCTGGCGATGGCAATGGCTGTCACAGCCTTCCGAAATGAGGAGGTCAGCAGGATCATCCTGACACGTCCTGCTATTGAGGCCGGTGAGAAGCTGGGATTTCTTCCGGGAGATCTGCAGAGCAAGGTAGATCCTTATCTGAGACCACTCTATGATGCACTGTACCAGATCATGGGAGCGGACAGCTTTGCGAAAAATATGGAGCGCGGCCTGATCGAGGTTGCACCGCTTGCATATATGCGCGGACGTACACTGGATAATGCATTTATCATTCTCGATGAAGCACAGAATACTACTCCGGCACAGATGAAGATGTTCCTGACACGTATCGGATTTGGTTCAAAGGTTATCATCACCGGAGATGCCTCACAGAAAGATCTTCCAAGAGATACCACATCCGGACTTGACGTGGCAATGAAAGTACTGAAAAAAATAGATGACATTGGCTTCTGCCAGCTTACCAGCAAGGATGTTGTCCGTCATCCTCTGGTACAGCAGATCGTACAGGCTTATGATGCCTACGAGAAGAAACAAAAACCTGAAAGACCGGCAAGACGCAGAAACGGGGTAAATGAACGATGAACATGCAGATTGATTATGAGACAGAGCGTGAACTGGGGATCGACTATGAGACACTGGCAGTAAAGGTAGCTGACAAGGTTCTTGAAATGGAAAAATGTCCCTATGATGCACAGGTGAATCTTGTACTTACAGATAACGAAGAGATTGAGAGAGTTAATACTGAGTTTCGCGATATCGCAAGACCTACGGATGTTTTATCCTTCCCTATGATTCCTTTTGAGACACCGGCAGGATATGATATTGTGGAGGAAGATGAATCTTACTTTGATCTGGATACAGACGAACTTCTTCTTGGAGATATCATGATCTCAGTTGACAAGGTATTTGCGCAGGCAGAGGAATACGGACACAGTGTGACAAGAGAATTCTGTTTTCTGGTTGCACACAGTATGCTGCATCTGCTGGGATATGACCATATGACTCCCGGGGAAGCGGCAGTCATGGAGGCAAAACAGGCGAAAGCCCTGGAGGAGCTTGGGATTACACGCTGATCTTCAAATTCTGTTATTGCAGGCAATTTCTGATGGATTTTGTCTCGTAACTGTAAAGACACTGAACAGTTACAAAAATATATTTATATGGAGTAACAAAAAGATGAATTACCGGGAACGACTTAAAGATAAAAAACGTATTGTAATTAAGATCGGTTCTTCTTCCCTGACTCATTCGGAGACAGGAAGACTGAACCTTCGCAAACTGGAAGTGCTGGCAAGAGAGCTCAGTGACCTTCGCAATCAGGGAAAAGATGTCATACTGGTTTCTTCAGGAGCTATAGCAACAGGTGTGGCAGCTCTTGGAATGCATGAGAAACCCACAGAACTGAAAGGAAAACAGGCATGTGCAGCAGTAGGACAGGCCAGACTGATGATGATTTATCAGAAACTTTTTTCTGAATATAATCAGCTTTCCGCTCAGATCCTTATGACCAAAAATACTATGGTTAATAATGTTAACCGAAAGAATGCTCAGAATACTTTCGATGAACTGCTCAGCCTGGGAGTGATTCCCATTGTAAACGAGAATGACTCCATTTCCACCTATGAGCTTCAGAATCTGGAGAAATTCGGAGATAATGATACATTGTCTGCAATGGTTGCTGCACTTGTACGGGCAGATCTGCTGATCCTGTTATCAGATATTGATGGTCTTTTTACAGATGATCCCAATACTAATCCTGATGCAAAATTCATTGATGTGGTAGAAAATCTGGATGATAATCTGCTTAACATGGGAAAAGGTACTTCTGGAAGTAAGGTAGGAACCGGCGGAATGGCTACTAAGCTGACAGCAGCACAGATCGCTTCTGCAGCAGGCGTAGATATGGTAATCGCAAACGGAGCCGATTTCCATATTATCCATAAGATCACAGAGGGCCGCAAGTACGGTACGCTGTTTGTAAGCCAGTCCAAAAAAGAAGTTTATCTGATCGATATTATTGACAGACTGTTATAATACCGGAAATTTACCGGTGCCAAATGACATTCACAGAGTAAATGGCAGTGTTTACAGACAGACTGCCGCAGACAAAAAACAGGAGGAAGAACTATGGAAGTTGAGAAAATCGACCGCATTAATGCACTTGCACATAAAGCCAAAAGTGTGGGGCTTACTGAAGAAGAGAAAAAAGAAAGAGAACTGCTGCGCAAGGAATATATTGCATCTGTCCGCATGAACCTTCGCGCTCAGCTGGACAATGTGGATGTTCAGCAGGAAGACGGAACAATCATTAATCTGGGTGAAAAATATGGAATCAAAAAAAGACATTAGAAAGAAGATTTTCGCAGAAAGAAAGCTGCACACAGATGAACAGATAGAGGCAATGAGCCGCACGATCACTGACAAAGTGACCGCACTTCCTGCATTTAAGAATGCGGACCGCATTCTGGTATATGCAGATTACAACCATGAAGTTGTCACAGAGTATCTTATAAAAGAAGCATGGAAGGCCGGCAAGGAGGTTGCAGTTCCCAAGGTTGTGGGAAAGGATATGGTATTTTATAAGCTGACAGACTTTGCCCGGCTGGAACCCGGATATTTTGGGATTCCTGAGCCTGTATCGGGGGAAATCGTCAACTGGTCAAAGGCTCTTATGATCATGCCGGGAGTGGCTTTTGACAGAGCAAATCACAGAGTCGGATACGGCGGTGGCTTCTATGACCGTTATCTTGAGAAACATCCGCAGCTTGAAAGAGTTGCCATTGCATTTTCTTTTCAGATGTTGCCGGAGGTTCCCACAGAACCTACTGATATCTGTCCGCAGATCATAGTAACAGAAGAGGAGATATGCTATCTTACTGACTGAAAGGGGACCTGAACATGAATGAAATGCTGAACCGCCTTGGCATGAATGCGAAGGCAGCTGAAACAGAAATGAGAAATCTTTCTACAAACAAAAAGAATGAAGTACTTCTTGCAGTAGCAGACAAACTGGTAAAGGATGCACAGACTCTGATCAATGCCAACAGGCTGGATGTGGAAACCGGAAAAAGGAATCATATGCCTGATGGGCTGATCGACAGGCTTCTTCTCACAGAGAGCAGGATTGAAGGAATGGCAGAGGGCCTGCGCCAGGTATCAGCCCTGGATGATCCTGTCGGGGAAGTAACCGGGATGAAAAAACGCCCAAACGGACTGCTGATCGGGCAGAAGAGAGTACCTCTTGGCGTGATTGGAATTATCTATGAAGCAAGACCGAATGTAACTGCGGATGCATTTGCACTCTGCTTTAAGACCGGTAATGTAGTAATCCTAAAGGGTGGAAGTGATGCGATCCATTCCAACGAGGCCATTGTAAACTGTATCAGGGAAACTTTGAATGAACAGGGCGTGACAGAGGATGCGATTCAGCTGATTTCTGATACATCCAGAGAGACAGCAGCAGAATTCATGAAGATGAACCAGTATGTGGATGTACTCATCCCGCGAGGCGGCAGAGGCCTGATCAAAGCCGTAGTGGAGCAGAGCACCATCCCTGTGATTGAGACCGGTACTGGAAACTGCCATATTTATGTGGATGAAACCGCAGACCTTGAGATGGCAGCAGACATTATCATGAATGCCAAGACTCAGAGAGTAGGCGTCTGCAATGCCTGCGAATCTGTTCTTGTACATAAAGATGTAAAGGATGCCCTGCTTCCAGTCCTTGCAAAGCGTCTGCAGGAGAAACATGTGGAGATCCGCGCAGATGAAGCGGCTTATGCGTTGATCCCGGGAGCTGTACACGCAACAGAAGAAGACTGGGGCAAAGAATATCTGGATTATATTCTTTCTATTAAAGTGGTTTCTTCTGTAGAAGAGGCGATTGCTCACATCAATAAATATAATACAAAACATTCAGAGGCAATTATTACCAATAATTATGAACATGCACAGAAGTTTCTGGATGAAGTGGATGCTGCGGCAGTTTATGTCAATGCCTCCACACGTTTTACAGATGGATTTGAATTCGGTTTCGGGGCAGAGATCGGTATCAGCACACAGAAGCTTCATGCGAGGGGACCTATGGGACTTCTGGCTCTGACCACAACGAAATATATCATCTATGGAAACGGACAGGTACGCCCATAGACAGCACATTGATTTTTTCTGAGGGATGTGCTATACTTCAATTCAGATTTGGGATTACTGACTGCTTCGTGGGGAATAAGAAATCGGATGGTGTCAGTAGTGATTTTAACTAAAACTCATCTATGGGAGGACATACAATGAGAAAAAAACAACTTTTTGCATTATTAATGGCAGGTGCCCTGTCTGTAGGAATGGCACCGACAGCCACATTTGCAGCAGATACTGCTGCTGAGACATCAGCCGAAGGCGAACTGGAAGGTGAACTTGACTCTGCAGATACAGAAGAACCTTCTGAAGATCCGGCTGAAACTCCTGAGGAACCAGCCGAAGATCCAGCCGAGACACCGGAAGATCCGGCTGAAACTCCTGCCGAAACAACAGCTGATCCTACAGAGGCACCGGCTGCTGAAGAAACTGATGAGCAGGCTGCTGAGGCAGGATCTGCTATTATAGTTAATGGACATTCTTATTCAACACTTGCTGAAGCATTTGAGGCAGTACCTGAAAGTGCAGATATGACCGATGAGACAAAGTACGTCAAAGTAAAAGGTGATATTGAAATCAGTGCTACGGTTGATGTTCCTTCTAATAAAAATATTATGCTGGTTGCAGCAGAAGATGCGACTATTAAACGTGCGGCAGGATTTATCGGAAGCATGTTTACTGTAAATGGTGGTAATCTTCAGATGGCAGGTTCGGCAGAAGATGCGGCAACAGGCGCTGTTGACAGTACTTTAATTGTTGATGGAACTGGTGAAGGGGTTACTGGTTCTATTGTTGAAGTGATAAGTGGTAACTATGCTTTATCTGATGGAGCAACTCTGACAGGTAATACTACAACAGGAGATGGCAGTGCAATCAACAACAGTGCGAATGCATATCTTTTAGGAGGTACAATCACAGCAAACAGCACGACAGGAAATGGTGGTGCGATTAATAATGCTGCCGGTGCAAACGTATATCTTCAGAATGGCACGATTACAGCCAACTCCGCTGCAGCAGGTGGTGCAATTTACAGTGAAGGAACTGTAAATATTCAGGGAACCTTAAGTGTTACAGGAAATACCGTTACAAATTCTTTTGAAGCTGCAAGTAACCTTGTGCTTGCCAAAGACGGTGTAATCAATGTAAGCGGTGCTGTTACAGGCTCTGCCATTGGTGTTGCTGTTCAGGAGGCTAACGCCGGAAGAACAGTCGTAAAGCTGGGTGACGCTGTTACTGATGTGAAACTGGCGGATGTTCTTTCTCAGATTACATATGAGGGAGATTCTAGCCTTAAAATCGGAGAAGACGGAACTTTAGTCAGTACAACAGAACCGTCCCCTACCCCAACTCCTGCAGAAGAAAAACTGAAAGTAACAGGAAAAGAATGCAAATGGTCCGGAAGTGGTACTGTTAAAATTAAGTTCCAGTCAAATGTAAAAGGTACCTATTATATTGACTGGGTAAAACGTGGTGAGAAAGCACCGACAATCGATACTTCCAGAGTAGGTGCTCCTATTGAGGCTGATACAAATGTAACAGCAAAAGTTACTGATCTTCCTGACTATGATGTTGATATTTATGTATGTGTGATCAGTGATAAGGATAAGAGTAATTATGGCTCTGTAATGTTCCAGCCTGATTCAAAAGAACGTCCTGTTACACCTACACCATCTCATACTCCGGTAGTACCCGATGTAAAAGAGAGTGTTGTACAGGGATTTGAGAAAGCACTTGTGTTCTATCCGAATACTTTCTATGACTTCAAGGTAATCGGTGCAGGTACACAGAACAATAATCCGGGAGAAGGTGATGTCAGATGGGTACCTGTAGGATGGAGTATGTCTTCTAACCCGTCAACCTGGAACACATCCTGGAAAATTGGTGCCAAGAGCGGTATTTATACAGATGCCGAAAAAGCATATACTATTTACATTAAATATGCAAAACAGGTATACAGTGGAAATGACTGGCAGGAAACAGATGCTTCCGAAGTTCTGCCCTATCAGTTCAAGGCAGCTCCTCTGACACAGGCCACTACCACACCAGGTGCAAACGGAACAAACGGAGACGGAACCGGATCCGGCGACGGAACTACAGATGGAGGAACTACAGATGTAACTCCGACAACCTATGCAGACGGAACAAACGGAACAGCGAAATCAGCAGTATCCACAGGTGATGAATCACCGGTCGGAACTATGCTGGCTCTTGCTGCAGCTTCTGTTCTTGCAGGTGGTTACGTACTGATAAGAAGACGTAAAAAAGAAATGTAAATATAATCCAATTATTTTTAAGAGACAGGTCTTATGGCCTGTCTCTTTTCATATATATAATAATAAGGCAGCCATTCAGCCGTCCATACAGGTCAGAATCCGGAATCTGATCCAGGCTGCTGAACATTTGCCAAAAAGGAGGAGAGAATGTATGTCAACAGAACAGATGGGAACTTATGAAAAAATATACTTCGCATTGTGGGAACTCGGACAGAGATATGGAAATTTTGTCCAGTTCAGAGTGATCGGAAGAAGTCATGATGACAGAATGATCCCCATGCTTGAGATTGGAAAGGGTGATACCTGCATTATCTGTCTGAGCGGAGTGGAAAGCGGAGACAGAAATCTCCCGGAATATCTTTTGTCCATTGCAAAAGATTACTGCAGATCCTATGAAAGCAACTGGACTATCGGAGAAAGTTATGAAGTTCGTAAACTTCTGGATAAGGTTCGTATCTGTATGATCCCCATGCTGAATCCTGACAGCTATGAGATATGTGAATACGGATATGGTGCCATACATAATCCCATCCACAGACAGATGCTGAAAATGCAGGACAGGCCTGTGGAAGAGTATGAATGTAATGCCAGGGGAATTGATCTGCGCAGAAATTTTCCGACTAATTATTATCAGCGGAAAAGAGTGAATCAGGAGCCTGCCAGTGAGAATGAGACTCGTGCCCTGATCAGCATTTTTCAGGAATATTCAAGCCTTGGCCTGCTTACATTCAGTTATTCCAGAGGGAAGATCGTTTACTGCAGACAGGAGAAAGGCTTTGCCTACAATCAGAAAAATTACAGACTGGCAAGGCATTTACAGAAATGTTCCGGCTATCGTCTGGAAAAAGGGATTGCAGGTGGTGCGAGAGTCAAAAAAGCCGGAGCAAAACCTGAGATGGGATCTCCGGAACAGTTTTATGCGGAAGTAATCCGTCAGCCCTCTCTGGCAATTGAGATTCCGGAATACCGCAAGGACGATATGGAAGAACTGCGTCTGATTCCACTTGAATATCTTTATTCTCTAAACAACGGCATATTGGCAAACGCATAAATCCGTCACATAGTCAAAGAAAAACTGTATCCGAAAATAAAAAGTAATAAAAACAGAGATTAGCGTTTGACATAAAGCCATAGATTCTGTATGATAAAAAGAGTGCCCCGAAATGTTGTAAACAGAAAGATGAGGAATCAATAGTGAATAATAATACACAGGAAAGTAAAATACAGTTAGAATATATCAATAAATGTACAGAGCTTGTGAAGGAAAAATATGAAAATGCGCCAGCTTTCTTTATCCAGAATGCAGGCTGCCAGATGAATTCCCTGCAGACGGATACAGTGGCCGGTATCGTGAAACGTATGGGCTATACAGAAGTATCCAGAGAAGAAGATGCAGATGTTGTCATCTATAACACCTGCACAGTCCGGGAGAATGCAAACCTGAAGATTTACGGTCATCTTGGCCATCTGAAAAGTATTAAGAAAAAGAATCCTGAACTGAAGATTATATTGTTTGGCTGCATGATGCAGGAGCCGGAAGTAATTGAGAAGATCCACAAAGAATATTCTTTTGTTGATCTGGTTTTCGGTACCCATAACTTCCATAAGTTTCCGGAGCTTTTCTACAGAAGCTTAAATACGGAGGGACAGATCATTGATGTCTGGAAGGAATCTGATGAAATCGTGGAGGGTATGCCTTCTGACCGTAAATATTCCTTTAAAACGGGTGTCAATATTATGTTTGGCTGCAATAATTTCTGCAGTTACTGTATTGTACCATATGTAAGAGGAAGAGAGAAGAGTCGCGAACCGGAGGCGATCATAGAAGAGATCAAGGGTCTGGTGGCTGACGGTGTAACGGAAGTTATGCTTCTGGGACAGAACGTTAATTCCTATGGAAAGACACTGGAACATCCGGTTACTTTTGCACAGCTTCTGAAACAGGTGGAAGCAATTGAAGGATTAAAGAGAATCCGTTTCATGACTTCCCATCCGAAGGATCTGTCTGATGAACTGATCCGGACAATGGCAGAGAGCAAAAAAGTGTGCCATCACCTCCACCTTCCCATGCAGTCCGGAAGCAGCCGAATCTTAAAGATCATGAACCGCCGTTATGACAAAGAAAAGTATCTGGAGCTTGTAGCCAAAATCCGTAATGCCGTACCGGATATTTCCCTTACTACAGATATTATCGTTGGTTTCCCGGGAGAAACGGAAGAGGATTTCCAGGATACTCTGGATGTTGTGGAGAAATGTGATTTTGATTCTGCATTTACCTTTATCTATTCCAAAAGAAGCGGCACACCTGCTGCCAAAATGGAGAATCAGGTACCTGAGGATGTGGTAAAAGACCGTTTTGACCGTCTTCTTGCTCTGGTTCAGGAAAAAGGCCGAAAGGCTTCTTCTCGTTTCGAGGGAACTGTTCAGGAGATCCTTGTAGAGGAAGAAAGCAGAGAAAAAGGTATCTTTACAGGAAGAACAGAATATAACCTTCTGGTCCATTTCCCGGGATGTCAGGATCTGATCGGTAAATATGTAAAAGTAAAACTGGATACCTGCAAGGGATTCTATTATTTCGGAAGCCTTGCAGAATAAAAACATTGAAAAATACTAACTGTTTACGAACAGTAATATAAAGGACTTCTACAGAAGCCCATATCAATTTAGATATAAAGGGTGGAAGATAAAAGTGAAACAAAATAAATACGAAATAGATATGTGTAACGGAACCATCATGGACAAGCTGATTTCCTTTTCACTGCCGCTGATGCTGTCCGGAATCCTGCAGCTGATGTTTAATGCTGTGGATATCATAGTGGTGGGAAGATTTAGCGGAAGTCAGGCACTTGCAGCCGTAGGCTCAACCACAGCACTGATCAATGTGTTTACCAATCTGTTTATTGGTATCTCACTTGGTGCGAATGTACTTGCTGCCCGGTTCTATGCGGCAGGAAAAGACCGGGAAATGTCAGATACCGTTCATACGGCTGTAACTCTTGCACTGGTAAGCGGTATCGTCATGGCATTTGTGGGACTGATTTTTTCCAGATGGGCTCTGGAACTGATGGGTACCCCGGATGATGTGATCGGACAGTCTGCACTGTATATGAAAATCTATTTTCTGGGTATGCCGTTTTTTATGCTTTATAATTATGGAGCTGCGATTCTGCGGGCTGTAGGAGATACGAAACGTCCACTGATCTTTCTGGTTATTTCCGGTGTTGTAAATGCAGTACTGAATCTGATCCTCGTGATCATGTTTCATATGGATGTGGCGGGCGTAGCCATTGCTACTGTGATCTCCCAGTTAATTTCCTGTATTCTGGTACTCAGATGTCTGCGTACATCGAAAACCAGCTACCAGCTTCATTTTGGAAAATTAAGGATCAATACTGTCTATTTAAAACAGATTTTCCAGGTTGGGATTCCGGCCGGGATCCAGAGCACAGTCATTAATCTTTCAAATGCTCTGCTTCAGTCCTCGGTTAATTCCTTTGGATCGACCGCCATGGCAGGGTATACGGCGGCCAATAATATTTTTGGCTTTCTGTATGTGGCGGTGAACTCTGTTACACAGGCGTGTATGAGTTTTACCAGTCAGAACTATGGTGTGCATAAATTTAAACGTATGGATAAGGTTCTGGTCGACTGTCTTATTATTTCCGTAGTTACTTCCTTTTCCCTTGGATGCGGTGCATATTTCTTCGGTTCTGAAATCCTTAAGATTTATACTGCCGATCCGGAAGTGATTCGCTGCGGACTGGAAATCCTGTCTTACACTACCGTACCTTATTTTCTCTGCGGGATTATGGATCTGTTTCCGGGTGCCCTGCGTGGAATGGGACATTCCGGTGTTCCCATGATCCTGTCAGTGATCGGAACAGTAGGAACCAGGATCGTATGGATTTTCGGAATATTCCCGCATCACAGATCACTGGCTGTTTTGTTTATTTCCTATCCTGCATCCTGGATGCTGACAATCATTATGCAGGTCATCTGTTTTTATTTCGTCAGAAGAAAAGTGCATAGAGTATAGGTCTTTGAGCTTTCGCAAAAAATAATTACCGGCAGAATATTACCGGCGGTTATTTTCTGTGAGAGCTCTTTTTTGTGTTACTGCTGCTTACTCTGTTCACAGTAGTTACTGTTCACTGGTAATATCCCGCGAAGCGTGTTGCTGGGAACGGAGTGAACAGTAACTCACAGTAATCTTTTTGTTTCCCATATGAAAAAACAGTATTGACAAATACCCCATAAGGGTATATAGTGACTATTGTAAAGATACCCCATAAGGGTATTTTGAAATCGTTATATATTTCAGAAATTTATATAAAACAGAATCTATTCATAAAAATCAGAAGGAGGATTTTCTATATGGCAGATACACAGGAGAAGAAAGTCTGTCCCTGTTGCACTAAACATACAATGCGTTCTGAGGAGGAGAGAAAAAAGCTGATCAACCGTCTTAAACGTGTGGAAGGACAGATTCGAGGAATTATTGGTATGCTGGAGAATGATGCATACTGTAACGATATCCTGATCCAGTCTGCAGCAGTCAACGCAGCAGTGAATGCATTTAACAAAGAACTACTTGCCAGCCACATCCGCAACTGTGTGGCAAGAGATATCCGCGAGGGCAAAGATGATACGATCGATGAGCTGGTGGCTACTTTGCAGAAACTGATGAAGTGAAAGCTGTGTGTTCAGATTATTATAGAATCAGAGTACAGCAGAACAAAGATCCGGGAACTGCAAAGCAGCAGAGCAGGGGATATCAGGTAAGGGACAACAAGTCGTAAGGAGGAATAGAAATGGAACAATACAATGTAACCGGGATGAGTTGTGCGGCCTGCAGCAGCAGAGTGGAGAAGGCCGTATCCAAGGTTCCGGGTGTGACATCCTGTTCGGTCAGTCTGCTGACTAACTCCATGGGAGTAGAAGGAACTGCCGATGCAGGTGCAATCATCAAGGCTGTACAGGATGCAGGTTATGGAGCGTCCTTAAAAGGAACATCAGGGGAGCAGATATCTGCTTCTGCGGCAGAGGAAGCACTGGAAGACCATGAAACACCGGCACTGAAACGAAGGCTGATCGCATCTGTAGGCTTTCTGCTTGTGCTGATGTATTTTTCCATGGGACATATGATGTGGGGCTGGCCTCTTCCGGCATGGTTTAATGATAATCATATTGCCATGGGACTGATGCAGCTTCTTCTTGCCGGAATCATAATGGTCATTAACCAGAAATTTTTTATCAGCGGATTTAAGAGCCTGTGGCATCGTGCACCAAATATGGATACCCTTGTGGCACTTGGCTCCATGGCATCCTTTTTGTGGAGTGTTTATGTACTTTTTGCAATGACAAGGGCACAGGTGGACGGAGATTCGGCAGCAGTTATGAATTACATGATGGAGTTCTATTTTGAATCTGCAGCCATGATCCTTACCCTGATTACAGTTGGAAAAATGCTGGAAGCCCGATCTAAGGGAAAGACAACGGATGCGCTGAAAGGTCTGATGAAGCTGGCACCTAAGACAGCAGTTGTTGTCCGGGACGGACAGGAAGCTACGGTGCCCATTGAACAGGTGCGAAAAGGTGATGTTTTTGTGGTACGTCCCGGTGAGAACATTCCGGTGGACGGAGTGGTCCTTGAGGGAAACAGTGCTGTCAATGAGGCTGCACTTACAGGGGAGAGTATTCCTGTTGACAAGAATCCGGGAGATGCAGTCTCTGCTGCAACCGTAAACCAGTCCGGGTTTATCCGATGTGAGGCAACCCGGGTAGGCGAGGACACTACTCTTTCCCAGATTATTAAGATGGTCAGTGATGCGGCTGCAACAAAAGCACCTATTGCCAAAATCGCAGACAGGGTTTCCGGAGTTTTTGTTCCGGCAGTTATCAGTATTGCGGTTGTCACCATCATTGTCTGGCTGCTGGCAGGAAAAGAGTTCGGATATGCGCTTGCCAGAGGTATTTCTGTTCTGGTCATCAGTTGTCCCTGTGCCCTTGGACTTGCCACACCGGTTGCCATCATGGTGGGAAACGGAATGGGGGCCAAAAATGGAATCCTGTTTAAAACAGCAGTATCCCTGGATGAAGCAGGTAAGATCCAGATTGTTGCATTAGATAAGACAGGAACTATCACAAAGGGTGAACCGCAGGTGACAGATATGGTCCCTGCAGAGGGAATCTCAGAGGAAGAACTTTTAGGCTGTGCCTATGCACTTGAGAAGAAGAGTGAACATCCTCTTGCGAAAGCTATTATTGCCAGAGCAGAGGAGAAAAAGACTGTCTTGCAGGAGGTTTCTGATTTTCAGGCTCTTCCGGGAAACGGCCTTCGTGCAGTATTAAACAGTGACGTGCTTACAGGCGGAAATATGAAATTTATCAGCGATGAGACATCTGTATCACCAGAATTGATTTCAGAAGCCCAAAAGCTGGCAGGAGAAGGAAAAACACCACTTCTTTTTGCAAAAGGCGGAAAGTTTCTCGGCATGATCGCAGTGGCAGATGTTATAAAAGAAGACAGCCCTCAGGCAATAAAAGAACTGCAGAACATGGGAATCCGGGTAGTAATGCTTACCGGTGATAATGAACATACAGCAAAAGCAATCGGAGCACAGGCAGGAGTGGACGATGTAATTGCAGGTGTTCTTCCGGATGGCAAGGAGAGTGTGATCCGTTCTCTGAAGGAGCAGGGAAAGGTTGCCATGGTAGGAGACGGAATCAATGATGCCCCTGCACTTACCAGGGCAGACATCGGAATTGCGATCGGTGCCGGAACAGACGTTGCCATTGATGCCGCAGATGTGGTATTAATGAAGAGCCGGCTCAGTGATGTACCTGCTGCCATACGTTTAAGCCGGGCGACACTGAGAAATATCCATGAGAATCTTTTCTGGGCATTTTTCTACAATGTGATCGGTATTCCACTGGCAGCCGGTGTATGGATTCCGATTTTCGGATGGACACTGAACCCCATGTTTGGTGCAGCTGCCATGAGCCTTTCCAGTTTCTGTGTGGTAACCAATGCACTGAGACTGAATCTCTTTAAGGTACATGATGCTTCCAGAGACAAAAAAATAAAACAGAATGTGGAAGAAATCCATTATATTTCAGCTAATGCAGAAATGAAAAACGTAACAGAAAACAAAAGTCTAAAGGCAGAGAATCCAGACTTTTGCAACAGTGAAATTCATGATCCAAAAGATCAGGAAAATATAAAAGAAAACAAGGAGAACAAAGAAATGACAACAATCACAGTAAACGTAACAGGAATGATGTGTGGACATTGTGAAGCACATGTGACAAAGGCAGTAAAAGAGGCATTTGGAGTGGAAGATGTAGTTTCCTCCCATGAAAAGGGAACCACAGTGATCCATGCTCCGGAGAAACTGGACGAGGATAAGATCCGCGAAGTGATCAAAGAAGCCGGCTATGAAGTAACTGGTATCACACAGGAATAAAAAACAAAAAGGGGATTTTATGGAAAACCAGAACCAGACACCACATAAAAGACGTGTCCGTTATAAAGGAAAATATCCGAAGAAATTCGAAGAGAAATACAAGGAATTACAGCCTGAGAAATATAAAGATACCATTGAACACGTGATTCAGAAAGGAAATACCCCGGCGGGAATGCATATCTCCATTATGGTTAAGGAAATCCTTGATTTTCTTAATATCCAGCCGGGCGAAACCGGATTTGATGCCACATTGGGCTATGGCGGCCATACGAAAGCAATGCTTCAGTGTCTGAATGGCAAGGGCCATATTTATGCAACAGATGTAGACCCTGAAGAATCCGCCAAAACAAAGAAACGTCTGGCAGAGCAGGGATTCGGGGAAGAACTGCTGACAGTAAAGCTTCAGAACTTCTGCACCATTGATGAGATTGCCAAAAAGGTTGGAGGATTTGACTTTATTCTGGCAGATCTCGGTGTTTCATCCATGCAGATTGATAACCCCAAAAGAGGTTTCTCTTTTAAAACAGACGGACCTCTGGATCTGCGCCTGAATCAGGAAACCGGCATCAGTGCAGCCCAGCGTCTGGATACCATTTCCAGAGAGGAGCTTGCGGGAATGCTCTGTGAAAATTCTGATGAACCATACTGTGAGGAACTCGCCAAAGCCATTACCGATGAGATCCGCAGAGGCAATCATATTGATACTACCACAAAACTGCGTCAGGTAATCGAAAAAACTCTTGATTTCCTTCCTGAAAAAGAAAAGAAAGAGACAATTAAGAAGACCTGTCAGCGAACCTTCCAGGCATTGCGTATTGATGTTAACCATGAGTTCGAAGTACTGTATGAATTTATGGAGAAGCTTCCGGATGCTTTGCGTCCGGGCGGACGAGTGGCAATCCTTACCTTTCATTCCGGTGAGGACAAGCTGGTAAAGAAAGCGCTTAAAGCAGGATACAAAGATGAAATTTATTCTGACTATGCAAAAGATGTGATCCGCCCCTCAGCCAAAGAGTGCACACAGAACCCAAGAGCTCGTTCCACAAAGATGCGCTGGGCTATAAAGGCTGAATAAAGTTCTAATAAATGTTTGTGAATTACTCGGTAACTGAGTTACCAGAGCATCTGAAAAAAGGCGGGATACCGCCTTTTTTCATGGTGCATCCATGGCGCCACTACTGTTTGCTCTTTAGAGCTATACAGCTGCTTTTATTATTTCCGGTGTTTTCAGTCCGGTTACGGACAGTTCTTTTGCACTGTCCACTGTAAGAAATCAGATAACACAGGAAAGTATACAAAGTTGCATTATTTTGTAGAATTGCTATGAACTATGAACAATTGACGTATTTTGTAAACAAAAGTATACTATGCTTATTAAAAGAACGAAGGAAAGAAGCCCGGAGATTACACCTGACAACAGAGGAGTAATATGTGGAAAGGAATTGAACGGTATGGCTACTGATGAAGAGCTTTATGGGCAATATCTGAGCGGTGACGAGACAGGACTTGAACTATTGATAAAAAAATACGGCGACCCATTGACCTTATACATCGATGGTTATCTGCATGATGTCCATGAAGCGGAGGACTTAATGATGGAAACCTTTTCCTGGCTGTTTACGAAAAAGCCCCGCATCCGTGATGGATGTTTTAAGGCTTATCTCTATAAAGCGGCGCGGCACATGGCTTTACGCCACAAAAGCAGACGGCGGATTATCTTCAGTCTTGACGACCTGACCAGAGAACCGGAGGTGCAGACACTGGTGGAGGAGGTCATCCGCACAAAGGAACGAAATCAGATCCTGCATCTCTGCATGGACGAGTTAAATCCAGGTTATCGGGAGGCTCTTTATCTGACCTATTTTGAGGGTATGAGCTATCAACAGGCTGCTGAGGTCATGGGAAAAAGTGTGAAGCAGATCACAAATATGGTGTACCGGGGAAAAGAGCGTTTACGCGGATTATTGCAACGGGAGGGTATTACAGATGTTGAAAAATGAGGAACGGATTGCGGAGGTAAAACGGCGTATTGCAAAAAAAGAACAACAGCAGAGACTGCGGCGCAGACGGATTGTTTCCGCTGTCTGCATAGCGGCATGCTTTGCAGTGATTGTTGGGGTTTCTTTTGCCATGCCCGGTATTATCGGGCGGATCGAACCCGGTACTTCTTCAGGCTTTGAAACTGCGGCAACGATTTTGGGTGGC
>ENA-OZAH01000276-OZAH01000276.1-human-gut-metagenome-genome-assembly--contig:-NODE-276-length-26883-cov-162.573953_pt1 | contig 26883 bp, 28 predicted proteins | sample MGYA00243304_ERZ653505 | MGnify/ENA primary metagenome ERZ653505 (study PRJEB26926, sample SAMN06164925) | human gut metagenome | biome: ENVO:00009003; feature: ENVO:2100002; material: ENVO:00002003...
AATACCACGATCAATACCACGATCAATACCACGATCAATACCACGATCAATACCACGATCAATACCATGACCAGTACCATCATGACGAGCTAGATTAGTAATGCTAATCCGAAGAACTTGTGAAGCAAGTTCTGAAGCCTCACTAATTCCTATACTACTAGTATCACTAGTAGTATAAGTATGACTGACTCTAATTGTTAATAACTGTAATTATAACTAAATTAATATATAGCTAAATTCATGGGTAGACCCCCCGTGGAGGATGGATAGTGAAATAACTAGCTAATATTCAGTAAGTTAAACATCACTACACCTGTATTTTAAACTAGCGTTATGCTATTGCAAGCTAGCTTGCTAGCATAGCTAGTTTAAAATATAGTAGGATGTTTGACATTACCAAATTTAGCTTGATTATTTTACATTCATTAACACGGAGGTTTATCCATGACTATTAGCAGTATTAATATTAGTATAGCTAGGCTCAACATCATGGGTCATTCGGTGGCTGCTGTTGCAAGCAACAGCAGCCGTTAGGCTTACTAACTTAACTAGTCTTACTAGCACCATCAGGCTCAGTAGGAGATTCTCCACGAACTCCACTTTGAGTTAGAGCAGTATTAAGACTATAAGCGATACTTTTTAGTTCACCATTAATAACAATTCTAAGTTTATCAACAACGGCATACACTTTATTAATATCATTAGCATTACCATTAGTGGTTAAATTGGTAATAGCAAGAGGAATATCAGCATTAGCAGGATAAAGTTTAGTAAGTTCAACAGAAGTAATAGAATTATCATTATCAACTTCAATAGTAGTAATAATACGATGTACTTTCATGATGTTTAATATTAGGACAAGACTTATCAGAACTTGCAGCTAGTTCATGACTGATAAGACTTATCAGACTGTTAAGTTCGTTTGCTGCAATCTATTTAATGTTGATAATGAGCATTTCCATGTTGAACACTAGCAACAGCATCAGCAAAACTATTGTTGATAACACAAACGCTACCAACCCGAAGGTCAGTAGCGTCATGTTCATTAGAATGGCACGTCGTCATCACTCATTGCAGTAGCAACAAAACTAGCCGCTTTAACTTTAGCCTCACGCTTGGCAGCAATGGCAGCACGAGCGTCCTCCATAATCTGCTTGATAAGTACATTATATGCACTAACAAGAACAGGGTCAGCAGGCTGTTCGATACCTACAATATGATATACATATCGGTCATAATCCACAACATTGTAAAGATTATCTTTACGAGTAAATGGATTACGGTCTTGTACACCAGCAGGTACAAACTGGCAAAGAACTTTGACAGCAACACCAGTCAGATACATACTAGCAAAGCCAGCTTCAGCAGCTTCGCCAACATAGTTGACAAATCTACCGTAGAACTTGTCTTTGCGCATTACAAGCAGTATCTGATTGAATGGCATCTGAATAGCACCAAGCATACCCATTCGATGTGTACCATCAGGCATACTTTGAGCACCTTTGACAGGACTAGCAATAGTAACAAACGCATTGAGATAAGAATTGCCGTTACGACCTGTACGTTCTTGACAGTCAATATTAGTAATGACAGTAGTCATTACATAACTATGACCATCAGTACAGATGCGTTTAACAATATCATCAATGGTTTCCACTTGCGTAGAATTTTGATTATCTGTATCAACAGTAGGCTGAACAGGTTGATTAACACTAGTAGTTGGTTCAACTACATTAACACTCTCTTGAGCAGCAGCACCTTGTGCTAAATCTTTAACGTCTGGCATGACTATTAAGTATTTAATTACGCTAATCAGTAGCATTACTGACAGTTGTTTTCGTTTCAACTGCAAAGTATTTAATGTTGATAATGAGCAACATCATCTAGTAGAGATTAATCTCTACTAAGATAACTAACAATAGCCGATAGTATTCCAAATACAACAGCAGTAATCTGTTCATCACTAGTTGGCTCTACTTTCAGTGCTAGTATGATAGCTGGCATCATCAGTATGATTGCAACTAACAACAATGGTTTGTTTGTTTTCATAATGATTAGTGTTAATAGTTAGTAATGTAATGAGATGAATAATCTCAATATATTTAATGTTGATAATGAGAGTGAGAACTTTACTTTCTCCTAGAACTTGACGGGGGTAGTCAAGACGAGTTTAATGACCCACCCCTTATACTCACTAGCCTCACTATCACATTAATACATTCAATTTTTCAATTATCATCATCATTATCATCATCATTATCGTCATCACTATTATTATTATTATTGTCATTATTATTGTCATTATTATTATCATTGTCATTATCATCGTCATTACTATCGTCATCATTATCGTCATTATCGTCACTATAACTATTATAGTCACTATAACTATTATCGTCATCGTCATCGTCATCACTATTATTATCGTCATTATTATTGTCATTATCGTCACTATTATCGTCATCATCAATATCATCAATATCATCAATATCATCAATATCATCAATATTATCAATATCGTCGTCATTATCATTATTACCGTCATCGTCACTATCATTACTATCATTACTATCATTATCGTCGTCATTATTGTCATTATAACTATCATCGTCATTATAACTATTATCACTATTATCACTATTATCACTATTATCACTATTATTATCGTCATAATTATCATTATTATTATCATCATCATCATCACTATTATTATCACTATCATCATTATCACTACCATCATCGTCATTATCCTTAACAATAATAGTATTAAGTTCAACATAAAAATATATTACTCTAGGAAATAGCGAAATGTGTTCCATAGATGGAACAACTTTCGTGCAAAAAGGGTAGTCATTTTTGCCACTTAATTTGCATACTGATGGAGAATTAGGTATTCAGCATGATACATAATATGTATTATAACTTATTGATAATCAATGTATTATAATTACTATAAAGATATATTATATAGATATATTATATAGATTCGCTGTGACCCGCTTCGAGCTTCGCTCTCCGCTCAACTCCCCGTGGAGGATGGATATAATCAGTATCAATCATATCAAGTTAATCAATACTATAATTATTATCATTATCTCTATTAATATCATTAATACTAATATGATTAAGTCTAGCTCATCTCCATCCTCCACGGGGAGTATGACTTGCATATTTATAATCATATAATCCTCTACGATTAAAATGTTAAAAATAGTTTTTCTCTTGGTGGATTCATTCAAACTCTTACATTTGCTGAAAACAATTAAATTATGGGTAAAGATAAAAGTGAAACTAAACCTAAATACACTAGAGAATTTCATAGTGGAGAAAGGAATAAAAAAGAAGTTAAAGTTCCTAGTAAACTTAAACTTGGAAATATTGGTATTGATAGTATTATTAAAACTAAATAATTTAGTGTTATGATTAAAGTTGAAAGTAAATTTAAAGATTTTGGTATTCAAATACCTACTGACATTAGCGAAATAACAAGTGAAGCACTTGACGCTATTCTTACTAATGTAGTTATTGCTAAACATTATTGTGTTGTTGCTCTTTGCCAAAATGAAAGTTTGTTTGGTGTTATTAATAATAAAGTTAGTACAGTTGAGGTTATGCCAATTATTGCTAAGATTAGTAAAGAAGATGCTGAACTTATTGGTATGAATCAAATGGATAAGATTATTATTGACCGTTCTACTCTTGAACGTGGCTATCATCTTTATCTTAAACATAATGTTCTTAGTCCTCAATTTGTTAATAAGTATATTACTAATGATACTGAACTAACTCGTTCTATTACTGTTGGTACTTTTGGACAAAATCAAGGATATACAAAAGGACAAAAAGTTTGGTTTGTTGAATTTAAAGTTATAGCTATTAATGATTTAAGAGCTGCTATTACTGATAAACATAAAGCTATTAATCCTTTTGTTTATCATTCTGCTGAAAAAGCTAATTAGCCATTTCGTCTAAATAATCGAACTCTTCTTAAAACTACTTATGTATAATTTAAAATTATAGGTACTTGTGTTCTTGTTTATAGTAGTAATTTAAGAAGAGTTCTTAAACTTTCAATTATGGATTTTAAGACTAATACTAGTTTTAATATTGCTAATACTAGTTCTCATGAAGATTTTGATGATGATTATATTCTTATCTATAAAGATATAAATAATATATTAGATGATATTGGATTTCAAGGTGATGATAGAATACTTTGTAAATCTATTATTGAAAGTCTTGAAAAAGAAGCTAGTATTAATATACGAAAAGATAAATGTGTTGCTATTCCTTATATTGGCACTATTCAAAAGAATTGGTATCGTTCCAAACTTATTAGTCATTATAAAGACTTTAAAAAAGCTAGAAAAACTATGACTGGAGAAGAGTATAAAGAATATACTGCTAAAGTTATGGAAGAAGAAAAGCAAAAACATTATGAAGAAGAAGAAAAGATTAAGACTGAACTTAAGTTTAAAAAGAAACTTCTTCCTATTTGGATTAAACTAAGTAAAAAACATAGTGCTGCTTATGCTAATCTTTGGCTATATGCTATGGGTAAACTTGAAATTATTGAATTTGATGAAGAAGTAGAAGAAATATATGAACGGTTTGGAATTGGATTGGATGCTGACCATAGATGAAACTGGTATGCCAAAAGCTCCTACACTTAAACAACTTCTTGATAGAGATGTTAGTCTTCTTTATACTAGAGATAAATCTCCTAATAAAGATATGTATGTTAAAGAAGTTGGAGTTATTTATTATCTTGGTGACCCTAAAGGTCCGTGTCTACAAGAAGGTCTTAGTGAAAAAGAAGCTCTTAAGAAAGCTATTGAAAACTTTGATTTACCTAAAAATTATCAACCTGATATTCTTGTTTGGAAACTTATTAAAAGATATTATAATCAAAAAGCTGGTGCTGGTATGGAAGCTGTTCTTAATATTAAGCGTGGTATTCATAATGTTGCTCTAGCTGCTAGCAAGTTAAATGAATTGTTGAATGACAAGTTATCTGATGGTGCTAGTCTAGAAGATGTTCCAGTTGTTATTGGTTATATGAAACAAATTAATGATTTAGCTAATCAGTTTCCAAACACGATTAAAGCTCTTAATGTAGCTGAAGAAAATCTTCTGTATGAACAAGAGAATGTTGCTGGTAGAGGTGGTGTTGAAATTACTAGTAGTATGATTGAAGAATAAGCTGATGCTAATCTACTCCATCCTCCACGGGGAGTCTAGCGTAGGCACGTAGTGCCGAAGCGGGTCCAAGCTAGTGTTGAACTTAATAATATTAATATGGAACTTAGAGATAAAAGATATAATGATATTAGACTTATTTTTCATGAAGAAGAACATAAGTATAACGATAGTATTGGTAATGATTATATTTCTACTACTACTATCCTTCATGGATATCAACCGAAGTTCGATAAGAACTATTGGTTGAGAAAGAAGTCTAAAGAACTAGGAATAAGTGAGAAGAAACTAGAGGAACAATGGTCAACTATTACTAAAGAAGCTTGTGAACGTGGAACTAATACTCATAACGGTCTTGAAGATGGCGTTAAAGGGGCATCTATGTTTCAACAAGCTATTAATTATCTTGATAAACGTGAAGATGGTGTAATGGTTACTATTGCTGATATTCCAAATTTTGGTGCTAATTATAAACTTCTTAATCTTAAAGATTTTATTGAACTTACTAATAATCGTTATCCTCTTATTTATGATGCGTTTAAAATTTACACTGAAAGAGGATATAAGATTTATAGTGAGATTGGTATGTTTCTTATAGATTGGTTAATTAGTGGAACTATTGATATTCTTCTAGTTAATGAAGATACTAATTGTGCTGTTGTAGGCGATTGGAAAACTAATCGTGGTGGATTAAGATTTAGTAGTGGTTATTATAAGAAAGATAAAACAGTTAAACCTGCACAACAAACTAATGTTTGGGTTGATAAAGATGAACGACTTTTAGCTCCTCTTAATCATCTTCCTAATTGTAATGGTGCTATATATAATCTTCAACTTAGTATGTATGCTTTTGCTGTTGAATATATACTTGGTTTAACTATTAAAGGTATTTGGTTATGTCATATTGATAGTGATTTTGAACTTAATGAATATGGTATGCCAAAAAGATTTTCTGATGGTCTTTATCATATTAAAGAAAATCCTGTTGAAACTACTAAATTCTTTACTATGAATTATCTACGTGATGATATTAATAAAGTTCTTAAAGATAGAGAATTACAAATTAAAGCTAGTGATGTTCAAACTCAATTTAAACTTGCTATATGAAATTAAATAAAGATAATTTAATTGGAGTAATTATTGGTTTTATTGTTTTAGTTATATTTGCTATTTGTTTATCTAGTGGATGTACTAAACGTATTACTCCTGTTCCTGAAATTCGTTATGTTCCTGTTACTGATTCTACTGCTGTTAATGAATTAGTTTTAACTAAAGAATTACTTCGTAGAACTCAAGATTCTCTTAATGCTTATAAGTCTGATACTACAATTAGTGCTGATTATTTTGTAGCTAAATATAAACTTGAGCGTATTAGATATTATAATGATATTGCCGGAAAAGGAAACAATATCAAATTTCTTAGAGGTTGGATTCGTAGAACTCTTGAAGAATAAAGTATTATGTATATTATTAATCGTAGAAAAAATATAAGATTAATTGGCGATGAACATCATATTGGTGATGACTTTGAATTTGTGATTTATAAAGTTCAAATTAAAGTTCTTTGGTTTTGGGTTACAATTAAAGAATTTGATGAAGATGAATATTATGACGCTGTTGATTGTTTTAGATATTGTACTAATCCTTATATAAATTAAATTATGGCTTACTTTGGAGATGCTTTTAAAAAACTATCTATTAAAGAAGGTGGTTATGTAAACGATAAAGATGATGCTGGTGGAGAAACTTATAGAGGTATCAGTCGTAAATATAATCCTACTTGGCAAGGTTGGACTATGATTGATTCTTATAAGAAACATTATACTGTTGGTAGTAAAGAGTTTAAGTCTAAACTTGATAATGATGTTCAACTTCAAAAACTTGTTTGGAAAAAGTATAAAATAGGTTATTGGGATGTATTTGAACTTGATGATTTTAATAGTCAGAGAGTTGCTGAACAATTATTTGATACTAACGTGAATTGTGGTCAAGTTGCAGCTATCAAGATGGCTCAAAGAGTTCTTGGTCTTAAAGAAACTGGTAGATGGAATCTTGATTTGCTTAATAAACTTATAGAAATAAAAGATTAACTTAATACTGTATAGAATTATGAAGAAGATGTTAATAGCAATATTTATAATAGCGATTATTAATTTATGTGTTACTCTATATTTATCAATAAGTCGTTTTAGTGTAGAAGCAAATTCATATAATAAAAGTGACACTGCTATTAATCGTACTCGGATTGATTCTATACAGTTAGTTATAATTGAAAGAGAAAGTGTAGTTTATAAACTTAAAGAACATGAAAAAGATATTGAAGATAAAGTTATTAGTCTTAGTGATAGTGCTTCTTGGGAGTTATTCAAGAAGTTGGTGTCAGAGTAAGATTGATAATGTAGTGCATCCTCCATGGGGAGTCAACACTACTGATACAACTGTTCTTGTTCCTATTAATATGATTAAGATTGCTAATACTAAGATTATCAAAGCTAAACTTTATAAAGATATTATTAACGAACAAGATAGTATAATTAATCTCCATAAGATTAAATATAATGCTCTTTATAAAGAAGTTGAAATTTTACAAAATAATCTTGATAATAGTAATAAAGTAAATGATAATTTAAATAAGTCTATTGAACGTATTAAACGTAAGAATAGATATTTGGTAAGCGGTGGTGCTGTTTGCGCTATCGCTTTTGTTGTTTGTTTACTAGTTAAATAAAATATTATGGCTGATGGTAAATATCCTTTTCTAGAATACATTGAAGAACCTGATAAAAAGAAAAAGTATAAGAAAGCTAGTGATTGTGGATGGTATGACCCTCATAATAACTTTTTAATTGGAGATAGTGGTGGCTTTCTTTTAAATATTAGACCTGGCAAATTTGTTAATACTGAACTTTTTAATGAAGCTGCTAGAACATATCAAGCCACAGGTAAATATACTCAATTTAAAGTTGATAGTATTCCTCATAGACAATTTAGACGTAGAGAATGTGATAGACGACGTAATGGTTTTTCTGCTCCTTGTTGGCAAAATCCAGATGGAAGTATAGAAGATATTTGGATAACAGGTGGTCATTATAATTTTCTTAATTATACTCGTATGGAGCGCACAGATGAATCATCTGTTATTGTTACTGAACATGGAGCTACTGCTAAAAAGATTTATAGTTTTCCTAGTTTTATTGATGCTCAATTTTGGACTTGGCAAATTATAGAATTTTGTAGACGTAATGGTTTACATCTTATTATTGATAAAACTCGACGTGGAGGTTTTTCTTATATTATGGCTGCTGATAGTTCTAATGAAGTTAACTTATCTAAGCATAAAGTTGTTATTCATGTTGCAGCTGATAATAAGTATTTAATTAAGCAAGGAGGTTTAAGTGATTTTGCTGTTAATAATTTAAAGTTCTTTGAAGAAAAGACTCCGTTTAAAAGAGGAATATTTAGTCCTACTACTGATAGTTTTAAACTTGGTTATCGTATGAAAAATGGAGTTGAAGCTGATGATAGTTGGTCTAGTTCTCTTTTAAGTGTTAGTGCTAATAATAATCCTGACTGTGCTATTGGTAAAGATGCTGTTACAATTAAAGTTGAAGAGCTATCTACAATGCAGAATTTTGATGAGTTTATGAATGTAACTGAACCTACAATGACTGTTGGTACTCGTACTACTGGTACTCTTATGGCTTGGGGAACTGCTACTGCTGCTAACATGCAAATATTTGAACAAAACTTTTATAATCCTAGAGCATTTAGATTTATGGCTTTTGAAAATGTTTGGGATAATGATGCTCGTAATGAAGTTTGTGGATTCTTTAAATCTTATGCTTGGGGTCTTGAGGGAGAGATAGATGGAGTTAAAGGATTTGATAAAGATGGAAATAGTAATCTACGAATAGGACTTCAACTTGCTGCACGAGAAAGAGTTGAAAAGAAAAAGACTGCTAAGACTTTTGCAGAATATCTTAATTATCTTGGTCAGCGTGCTTTATTTCCTGCTGAATCTTTTAGTAGTGCTAATGAAAATATATTTAGTAGTGAAGCTCTTAATAAGTTTGAAGATAAACTTAGAGTTGATAATAGTTATAAGTTTTATACTGATGGTGAACTATTTGAAGATGGAACTAAAAAGATTTATTTTAAATCTAATGCTCGTATAAGAATTGAAAATCCTGATATGAAAACTTATGATTATATTCAAGGAGTTCCTAGACGTGGCAATGAAGACCCTCATGGTTGTATAAGAGTTTGGTTTGCTCCAGAATATGAAGAAACATATATTAATGATAGACTTATAAGAGGTATTCTTCCCGGTACTTATGTTGCAGTTTATGACCCTGTTGGTATTGATAAAGATAAAAAAGAAATTACTGATAGACATTCTCATAATAGTATATTTGTTATTGAAATGCCTAGAGAACGTAATGGATTTAAACCTAAGTTATGTGCTGCATATTATGGACGTACTGAACGACTAGAAGAAGCTGATGAAAAGTTTTATCGACTATGTAAATGGTATAATTGTATTGGTACTGGACTTGTAGAAATAAATCGTGGTGAAACTGTTTCTAATTTTCGTAAATGGAAAGCTACTAGATATCTAGGTTATGAACCTTTATATGTTTGGGATTCTGCTGTTAAAGAAAAAGTTAGTACTAGTTATGGTTATAATATTGGTAGTGGTCCTAAGAAACTAGATGGTCTTCGACTTCTTAAAGAGTTCTTATATGAAGTTATTGGTAAGAATGAATTTGGAGAAGATATTTATGCTTTTGAAAGATTTCTTGATTATCAAACAATTCTTGAACTTAAAAAGTTTAATGCTGAAGGTAACTTTGACCGTATATCTAGTCTTATACTTTTAGGTATATATTGGAAGTCTATTGATATTAAAGGTAAACGAGAACTTGCTAATCGTAAGAAAGTTACAGAAGATAATGATAAAACAGATATTTTTAATAGACAATGGTTTTAAGATTAAACAAATAAAGATATGTATAATTTTGGTAGACTTGATTTTCCTAATCAGCATGTTAGTTATGCTGAAAAACAAGAAGTTGATTGGTATGCTAAATGTTGCGATTACGTTATAGAAGCTGGTATTGCTTGTAAAGCTGATTTTAATGTAGAAGAAAAGTTTAATATTCTTCTTGGCAATATTCCTAGAGAATATTATAGAAAAACTCTTAATCCTTATAATGAGAAAGATGAAAATCTAACTCGTTTTCCAGCTACTATGCGTAACTATGATATGATGAAAGGTATTATTAGAAGATATATTGGTGAATATATTAAAAATCCACATGATTTTATTGTTGGAGCTAATAATCCAGAAGTTGTATTTGCTAGAGATGCTGAACTTGGTAAACAAATTATGATGCTTGCAGAACAAGTTGTTGCTAAGAAAATACAAGAAAGTTATATGCAGTTTGTTAATGAAGGAAATAATCCTGAACAATTTAATCCTGAACAAGCTGTTGATATTGAAGCTTTTATTAAAGAGTTTAATGAAAATTTTATTGATGATATTAGTGCACAAGGACAAGATTTAATTAATGTTATTGATGACCTTACTGATGCTTTTACTATATACGCTAGAGCTTATTTTGAATTTGTTGCTTTTGGAGCTTGTTATACATATAGAGATGTTGTAGGTAATCAATTAATTAAACGTGTTGTTAGTGTTAGAGATGCTTTTCCTGTTCCTAACGATAATATGTTTGCAGAAGATTATGATATGTTTGCTGAACGTCGTATGTTGACTAAACAACAAATTATAGATGAATTTTATGAATATCTTTCTGAAAAAGAACGTGAAGCTCTTGATACATATTATCAATATAGTGCTACTACTTCTAGTGATAAAGCACTTTTAAATTGGGATAAATATATATATTATTTTGGTGATATATGTAGTAAATTTAATAAAGATGATTTGCAACATATTAAGAACACTAATATAATGGCTCGTGATGCTAATAATGGTTTATTTGAAGTTTGGCATACTGTTTGGAGAGGTGAAATAAAAGAAGGTATTCTTACATATAGTAATGGAGCATTTGTTACAACAAGAATTGTTGATGAAACTTATCAGCTTAACCCTGCTGGTGGTGATATTAGTATTGAATGGGTGTGGCGTCCACAAGTTTATGAGAGCGTTAGAATTGGTTCTCGTGCTACAAGCATATATCCTTATAAGGCTCGTCCTATTGCTTATAATAGGAATGGTAAACTTCCTTATAATGGTATTGCAGAACTTTTACCTGGTTTTGGAAGATTTAGTATTGTAGATACAGTTATTCCTTATCAAGTATTTCGTAATATAGTTTCTTATCATAGAGAAATGGCTATTGCTAAAAATAAGATGAACATTCTTATGATTGCTAAATCTCTTCTTGGTAAAAAACCTGCTGAAACTATATATCGTATGGCTGCTGATGGTGTACTTTATATTGATGATGAAGATGATGCTAATTTAGTTAAAGCACAAAATGTTCGTTATCTTGAAAGTCGTATGAATAATTATATTACGGAACTTGGGCAACTTATTCAAGAGATTGAACAGACTGCTAAAATGGAATGTGATATGACTCCACAACGTTATGGTGAGATTGCTAATAGTGCTGGTAAAGGAGTCACTGATGAAGCAGTTATTCGTGGAAGTATGGGTTCTGTTATTATTGAATTTATATTTGATAAAATGAGAGAACGAGATTATCAAGCTGAAATGGATTATACTAAACTTGCTTGGATTGATGGTCTTAATACTTCTTATAAAACTAAAGATGGCGATATTAGATATTTAAGTCTTGATGTTAATAGTCATATATTTGCTAATTATATTATTACTTGTAAAACTTCTGTTAAAGAACGTGAGAAACTTGAACAATATAAACAACTTGCATTTAGTGCTGCTCAGAATGGTAATATGGATATGGCTAATGCTGCTATACGTGGAGATAATGTTGCTCAAATTAGTAAACTTATTGATAAGTATCAAAATATTCAACGTGAGCATGAACTTGATGTTGAACGTGTTTCTCAACAAACAGAACAACTTCGTCAAGAATTTGAACTTGCTAAGATTGATAGAAAAGCAGAACAAGATAGAGAAACAATTAGAGTTGAAAAATATCTTGATGGTCAGATTGAAGCTATGAAAGCAAATGCTAATATTATGAGTTTTGATAATGGTCTTAGTGATGCTGAAAAGAGTCAAGCTGAAGAACGTATGGAAAATGCTAGACTTAATCTTGAACGTAGTAAACTTAGTTTAGATGCTCAAAAGACTTCTGTTGAAGCACAACTTAAAGAAAAAGAATTAGCTGTTAAACTTAAAGAAAGTGATGATAAAGTCAAGATTGCAAAAACGAATAAAAATCGTTATGATAGTAAAAGTAAATAATCGGCTGTACTTCTAAATTTTGTTCATAATAGGGCTGGACTTGCTTGTGAAAGTAGGTTCAGCCCATTTTCATTTTTCTTTACATCACATGAGCCATTTTAAGCTCGTTTTAAGCACTTTATTCATTTCGTGATAGATTGATCATTATGATAAAATTTGATTCATACACGGCTTCTCTGAAAGCGACAGGCTAGGTTATCAGTAATAAATATCCTAGTCAGCAATAGTATGTTAATCGGCAAATCGGCTTAAAGGTGAACATATTTTAACGATACAAGTAAAACTCATATTGTTATTATAGTTTATATTTGTGATATAGTAATTAATTAAAAACAAAGAGTTATGCCTAATTTTGATAGTTTTGGTTTTAATGGTGAAACATCTAATGGTGATGTAAAACCTACTGACGACATTACAGACCTTGATACAGGTAAAACAGGGCAGTTAGATGCTGATGGTAATCCTATTGATGATATTACTAATAATGGTAATGGAGATGGGAATAGTGATTCTAATGCTAATAAAGATAACCAATCTTCATCCTCCACGGGGGGTAAGCCTAATGACAAAGCGAATGACGCTGATGTTGAACATGGTTTAGAAGAAGGTACTATTATCGAAGATGGAGATAATAAATATACTGTTGATAAAGACGGTAATCTTATTGACGATAAAGGTAATATCTTTAAAGCTAAAAATGAAGTTGCTGCTTATCTTAAAGAATTTGAAGTAGAAGATACTAAAGAAGAAAATACTATTGATGTTAAATCAATTCAAGAACTTGTAGGTGTTTCTGTTACTTCAGAAGATGGTAAACCAGTTGCTTTTGATAATACTCCTCAAGGAGTTGCAAGTTATATTCAATCCGTTATTGATTTAAAACGTGATGAATTTGCTCAAGCTGGTGTTAATAAATTATTTGAAGATTATCCTATTGTTAGTGATTTTCTTAATTATTATGTTGCAAATGGTAATTCATTTGAAGGCTTTGGTGAACTTCGAGATAGAAGCGGTATTGAAGTAGATGAAAATAATGTAAGTCAACAAGAAGCTATTGTTCGTGAGGCGTTTAAGGAATTTAATCGTCGTGGTAATGTTGATAAGTATATTCAATATCTTAAAGATAGTAATGAACTTTTCAATGTTGCTAAAGAAGAACTTGAAGCTCTTCAGAAAGCTGATAACGAAATGCGTGAAGCTAATGCTAAAGAAGCTATGCGAGTTAAAGCAGAAGAAGAGAAACAACTTGTGGAATTTTGGAATGGAGTTAAAGAATGTATTGATAAACGACAAATTGCTGGTTATCGTATTCCTGAAACTGTTATTATTGAACGTAATGGAAAACAAATTTCTACTACTCCAGAAGATTTCTTCAATTATGTTTATCAAGTTGATGATAAAGGACTTTCTCGTTATGAAAATGATTTAATGAAGTTATCTCCTGCTGAAAGACGCGATGAAGAACTGCTTAAGGCTTGGCTTAAATATACAGGTAAAGGTTATGATAGTTTGATAGAAATGGCTGTTTCTGATAAAGAAGCTAAAAAGTTGAAACTTACTGCTAGTCAACGTAAATCTACAAAAGGAGCTATTAAAATAACTAAACCTGACAGTAAAAAAGACGTTCTGAAAGATGAGCGTTTTGGTTATTAATTTAATAGTAAATTTGTAGATGAAAACATTACGTGTTATTGGACAAACTCGTTATGAAGATAGAGGTTATTCTAATGAAGAATCAATTGCTTATCTTCAGCTTCAAAAGCCAGAAGAAATTAATAGTTTTCTGACTTATAATTATGGTATGGATGATGACCGTTTTCCTTTAAGTTTTATTACTGAAGGTCAAGGTAGTCGTGGTATTAAAGATGTTACTACTGTACAATGGACTTGGAAAACTATGGGTCGTATGAAGTTTACAGACTTTGTAACTTACTTTAATACTGCTGTTGCTAAACCCGGTCGAAATGGTAGTGAATTTGAAGTTCACTTCTCTACTCATTGGTTTATTGAACAACATGGTCTTACTGCTCCTGATGGTGTTACTCAAGTTCGTATTCAGAAAGACTTAGGTGAATCTGCTTATGGTTATGCTTATCTTTTGAAACTTACTTCTCCTAATCCTGATGCTTATGTTGACCCTCAATGGTTGGCTAAAGGTATGTATTGGGCAATGAGTGCTCCTACTGTTTCTGAATCTTATTCTAAAGGTAACAGAAGCAATACTATGGGTCCTGCTGGAATGACTTCTCAACTTGAGTTTTATCGTTATTCTAAAGAAATAGCTGGTAATCTTGCTAATGTTGTTACTCAATATCAATTCCAAAATGATAATGGCGGTACTTCTAATCTTTGGATTAACGAAGAAATGCGCCAGTTCAACTTGCACATGAGAGTAATGAACGAAGAGCGGTTGTGGAAAGCTGAATATAATCGTTTACCTGATGGTACAATTCCTTTGAAAGACCATGATAATGGTAAACCTATTTATCGTACTGCTGGTATGTTAGAAATTTGTCGTGAATCTAACTATGATACTTATGGTGAAGTTCTAACACTTAATAAACTTGAACGTACAATTGGTGATGTTCTTGACCGTGACACTCAAGATGGTGATAAGAAAGTTATTCTTATGGGTGGTAAAGGATTTATTCGTGACTTTGAAATGGCTATTAGAACTGATGCTAAAGAAAACGGATTTATCACTCCTCTTGGTGAAAAGATGATTCAAGATAATGGAGAAGGTCTTTCTTATGGACGTTACTTTAATAAGTATAAAACTCCAGATGGTTATATCATTACAGTTGTACATAATGCTTATTTCGATAAGGGTACTGATGCTGAAGCTGCTAAGCAAAATGGTATGATTCATCCTACTACTGGTTTGCCTATTACTTCTCATCAAGCTGCTTTAATTGATATGAGTAATTATAAAGGTAATCAGAATGTTCGTATTGTACGTCAAAAAGGACAGGCTTATAAAGCTAAAGTTATTGAAGGTATGACCGATATTCCTGCTTGCTGGGGATTGCCTAATACTAATCATGCAGCTACCGAAATTGATATGGCTCGTTATGAAGTTAAAGGTTCTATTGGTTTGCAAGTAGATAATACTACTAAGATGTTCTTGTTAAAATGTGTATTATAATCATTTAAAAGAAACTATTTAAGATATGGATTTTAATAAAGTAGGCGAAGCTAATAAAGCAGGAGAAAATGCTCCTGCTGCTTCTAATGAAAATACAGTTAAACAGGTTATACCCCCCGTAGAGGATGGAGATGATAATAGACCTAACAATACAGTAGGATTTAGAGATGAAAGTCTTGATGAACCTTATACTGAAAAACGAACTATTACTATTAATTTAGTTACTAATTATTCATTATATCGTAGAGCTAATGATAAAACATTACCTAAACGAATGGATAAAATTGGTAGTTGTGTTCGTAGTTCTCGTACTCTTTCTTCTAATAAAGGCGAGATTGAATCTTATTTTCCTGCTTTAATTGGTCTTGCTCCTAATAATGAAAACTTTATTTCACGGGTTAAGGCTTATCTTAATAATATTAGTGTTTCAGTTGATGAACTAGGTAAGACTTTTGATATTTCTTTCTTTTGGAATCGTAAACGAGATTATCTTCGTTTTAGAGCCGAAGAAGAAGCTATTGAAACTGCTTATATGAATAGTGACCGTAAAGGAGTTAAAGAACTTAGAGAAGCTCTTGAAGCTAAGATTACTAAGTTAAATCTTCTTGAAAGTGAAAAGTATAAATATGGTTATCCTATTGTTCTTGATGATTATCTAATTTATCGTCATTGTTTATTGTATAAAGATGTAGCTAAAGATATTGCTCTTATTAATTCTGACCCATCTATTAGATTTTATTTTAAAGATGACCAAAGAGAAGCTGAGCGTCTTGCTAAACATCGTCAGGAAATTAATTCGGCTAAAGGCAATTATGTTAAACTTCTCACGAATAGTGATTTGTTTGATGCTGTATTTATTCAATACTGTGTTGCCAATAATATTAATATTCCTAACGGTATGGCTATGGATATTGTCGATAAACAAACTCATCTTGATAAATTTAGTACAAATGAACCTGCTAAGTTTAATAAACTTTGCAATGATAAAGATATTACTATTAAATCTTTAATTGAGGTTCTTATTTCTCGTGGAGAATTTATCAGAGCAATTCATAATCAAAATATTACTACTCCTGATGGTGAGTTCATTGGTGCTAATGTTAAGGAAGCTGTTACATGGTTTAAGAATCCTGCCAATAGTGCTCTTGTTAGTGCTTATAAAAATAAACTTAAAAACATTTGATTATGAACATTGGGGAGATGCACGTGACGTTCAGAGAACTGGCACAACAGATGGGTATGCAGACCGTTCGTGCTATTCTCATGGAAGATATAGATATTTGTCTTAATGCTGCTATAATTGAAAAAGCTAGAAATGTAATAGTAGAAAACGTCGGACCTGTTCCTTATAATGATAAGGTTGCTCGACAAAATGCTTCTATTAGTCCTGTTAATGCTCTTAGAACTTTATACACAGCGGGTACTGTTAACGGCGTAGATATTACAGGTGGTGGAACAGAAGTTGACCCTTATAAAATTAACATTGATAGCGACGGAATAATGCTATATACAGGCTTTCAAGTTAGTTATAATGGCAAGACAATTTATGATTGCAGGATTATTGAAGCTGAAGATTTAGGTCAAACGCTAAGAGATTTCTGTAATCGTGCTGCGAAAGATGCTCCGATAGTTACTATATTTGGAGATGAATCTGGTATCAATGTTGATATATATACTGGACGTAATAATACAGTTAAACCTCAATTAGTTAAATATCTTTATATCAAAGAACCTGCTAAAGTTAAATTTGATGAAGATAGAGAAGAAGATTGGGTTAATTGTGATTTACCTCCTTATTTACATATGGAAATAGTTATGCGTGCAGTACAGATTTATCTTGCTAGTATTGGTGCTACTTCTAATGGAGCTGATAAACAAAGTTAAACTCTAAATTAAATTAAAAATGAGACAGTTTTTGTTAGCGGGCAATGGCGCTTATGGAGCGAGATTACCTCTTGCTGCTGGAGCGGTTGCTTTTACTTATCTTGCTAATGGCGAGGAAACAATTGACGCTGACGGTACTAAGATTACTGACAAATTTTACATTAATCTTGGTCGTAAAGCAAATGGTCCTGTAGTTCTTCCTGCTTATAAGAAACATCTTACTTTTGTTAAAGGTGTTTATCAGGCTGCTACTACTTTCTCTGCTAATCTTACTATCGGAGATGTAAATGCTTATTCTGATTATTCTATTATGATTGTGAAAAAAGGATTAAAGTTCAATGAACGTAATCGTTGGACTGCTACCATTCATACTGGTCTTAATCCTACTCCTAATGATGTAGCAAAGAAATTAGCTAATCAAATTAATAATAATACTGTTGGACATGGTATTAAAGCATTTGTTGCTGATGCTAAAATCACTCTAACTGCTGAGTCTAAAGGTATTGATTATGAAATTCTTGGAGCTGATGAATTAGTTGGTATTGCAGTCACAGTTACAGCTACTGGTTTTCCTGCATATGGAGATGCGGCTTATATTACTGATTTGGCTAATAAAGCTGCTGCCGATGCTGGTATCGAATATACTTATCGAGATACTTATACTGAACTGTATCCTACATATCCGCTTAATCCTTTGAAACAACCTGATAGTGCAGATGCTGGATATACTATCTTTACTCTTCGTTTTGCTGTTCCACGTGAAATGAAAACTAGAGATGAAGTTGTTCATCAGATTGTACAAATAGCGTTCCCTACTGGAGCTGATGCTATTACAACTGTTGGAAATATCCTTAAAGCTATTGCCACTGAAGAAAAAGCATAACCTGTTACCCGACTTGATTAGGTAAATATTTAGGTAATATTAATCAAATAGGGGCTATTGGTATTAGCATTACTGTTAATACTGATAGTCCCTATTTTTATTTTATAAAAATGGAATTAATACAAAATGCTTTTGAACAAGGTCTTGTTCCAGGCATTGTTATTGTAATTTATCTTATAGTTAATAAGATAATAGATAGTAAAAAGAAAGATCCTTTAGCCGATATTGCTAAACTTCTTAATATAGTTACCAAAGATATTATAGATAAAGATAGAGAGAAATCTAAAGCTATCATATCTATTGCTATGGTTAATGCTGCTTCCGAATGTGCAAAGTTTGTTGCTTCTACTATCATTACTAATAATATTGATGCTAATCGTGACCAAATTGAATATAATGCTAGACATTTAGTTAATAGTGTTTATTACGATGCTTATTCTAAATTAAATATGTATCGTGGAGATGAAGATTATCTTAGTCATTATATGAAAGATGAATGGAAAGAAGATGTTTATGGCGATATTATTAATATAATATACAATAAACATCTTGATTCTAATCAACGTATATTAGCATTTAATAAACGTATTGATATTAGAGTTAATGATTATACTGCATATATTATTAATAAGGCTTTTAAATAAGATGATATTATGATAAGAGGTTATATTAGTAATCCAAAACAGCTATCGAAAGAGATGCAATTGCGTATTGCAGCTATGGCTGAAAAACAAGCGAGAATAGCAGAATTAGGCTTTCCATTGGACGAAAAAAATTGGTGCAAACTAACACAAGGACAAATTTTAATTCAAGCACTAGAAGCCTTAGAATTGCTTTCTGATGAGCAACAAAAATCAATTATTAATTCATACAATAACTTGATGTTAGAATGAGTGAACAAATAGATGATAATTATGTTAATGGTGTCTATGTAAAAGCTGATGGAACTGAACAAGTTGAGATTAACCCTCAATATGTTTATATGACTGTTCCTAGCAAATATGTTTGTGTTTATCATAAACTATTAGTTCTTATGGCACAATATGGACTTGATATGCTTAATGATTGTTCTGCTACTTGTAAAGGTAATAATAAAAATATTGTTACTTGTTGGAATATGTTTCAATCTGCTATGGCGGCATATCAACTTGGTCAAGACAAACTTGCTGAAACTCTTCTTAAATATATTAAAGGTCAACTTAATATTATTTATGAAGGTAGTGAACAAGTTCAGTATAGTGGTTCTATTACGCTTCCTATTGATGAAGAAGGTAAAATTCATGCAATAGTTAGTTGTGGAGATGCTCCTAAATTTTATGTTGACCCTGAAACTGGTAAACTTTGGGAGAAGAAAGAAGAAGGCAAAGAATATAATGAAACTTATAGTCTTAGTGATGTTGATTATGATAATGAATAATGTGAATGTGTTCCATCCTCTACGGGGGGTCTACACTATGAATTTAGTAAACCTAGAGAATGTATGAAAACAATAGAAGAAGAACTTGGTAAAGTTAGTCTTACTTGTAATGGTCAATGGAATGATAGACCTTATGAAAGACTATGTATAGTTCATGACGGTTTCTATGCTAGCTATATATCTCGTAAAGCTGTTCCTGCTGGTATTCCTTTATCTAATGAAGAGTATTGGCAACCTATTGCTAAACTTCGAGAAGATTTAGTTATTGATTATGAAACTTTCAAGAAAGAAATACTAGAACTTATTGCTGTTGTTCAAAGAGGTCTTAAAGCTGCTAGAATTGTAGTATCTACAATGGAAGATAGAGATGCTCTTACTTGGGAACAAATTGGAGTAGGTTGTGAAGTTTATGTTATTGAAACTAAAAAGAGTTATATTCTTGATGAAATAACTCCTGTTATTAATGCAAAGAAATGGCATCTTGAAGCTGATTCTGAAATTGGTTCTAAATTTGTAGAATCATTTAGTGGTATGTTTCCAAGAGCAATTGCAGAACGTGCAGTTGCTGATGAATTTGGTATTAATATTCAAGATAATTATCTTCGTCGTAATGTTGTAGTTAATTATATGGCACAAGTACTTAAACAGTATTTTGAAGATAATGCTGTTCAAATACTTGAAGGTCAGATTACTCCTGAAATGCTTAGTGAATCTGTTAAACAAATGTTTACTGCTTCACAGATTACTAATGCAGCTGATGAAGAAGATTTAACAGTTGTTGATAATCTTCTTAAATTTGCAGATAAAGACTATAATACAAATGATTATAGTGGAAAGGCTCGTAAATATCTTCGTAAGAATATGATTAGTGGTGTTAATACTCTTACTCAAGATATGATTAACGAGCCTAATACTATTTATATACTTCAATATGATTATTGTTTAGCTGGACAAACTATTGAACTTCCAGATAATAGTATAATTCTTTGGAGAGGTGGTAGATTATATGATGGAGCTGTTAAACTAAATAAATGTAGACTTCTTAGTAATTATCGTCAGGAAGATATGTTTGATAAAGAAACTATATCTTTAGATGGTGATTGGGCTAAAGGTCAAATACTTTATCATCCTCTTGATTTAGGCGAAGATAATAAACAAGTTGAAATTACAGGTTGGGGTGGTTCTTATACCAATGATTTTTATTGGTTTTGGGATGGAGAAAAATGGGTAAGTATGGGTTTTGATTTATCTGTTTATCTTACTCGTGCTGAATTTGAAGCTTTCTTAGAGAAGTTAAGAGAAGAAATGGAAAAGTTCTATGCTTGGCTTCTTGAAGAACTTAGAAAAATTAATGAACATCTTAAACTTCATGACCAACAGATAAGTAATCTCAAACAAGAAGTTTCTAATATTAATACTAGAATAGATAATCTTATTACTGAATATAACGCTAAATTTACTGATATTTATAATAAGATTAAAGATTTAAGTAGTAGTGTAGAAGGTAGTATTAATAAACTAGAACAATATATTAATAATAAGATTAAAGAGATTCTTAATAAGATAGACCAAAGTGGTAGTAACATAAGTAATGAGTATAAACAATATTTTGAAGATAATTATGTTTCTATGTTTAAGAACATGATTAAAGCTGGTACTAATATTACTTTTGTTGAAAACTCTGATGGTACTATTATTATTAATGCTGCCGGTGGAGGTTCTGGCGGCGGTGGATTAACCGAACAAGAAGTAAGAGATATTGTTAATTCTATGCTTAATAATTATTATACTAAGTCTGAAATTAATGATATTATTGCTGGTATTGAAGGCGGTGGAGGAAGTGGTGGAAATGGCACTCATAATGTTATGTCTACTACTCAACTCGGTGAAGCTAGAACAGGTAAATATCTTACTATGAGTAAATTTGCTAATAGTGAAACTAAACCTAGCAGACTTGATGTTGATTTTAATACTCTTTATATAGATATTAAAAATAAATTAGTAACTGATGGATTTGGCTCAGGTGGTGGAGGAGGAACAACAGGTGGAGTAACTGCTACTCAAGTACAAACTTGGATTGCTGCTGTTATGCCTATTGGTTCTATTATGCTTTGGGATACTACTACACCTCCAACAGGTTGGGAAGTTTATACTGCTGCACAAGGACGTTTTGTTATGGGTTATATACCTAATGGTATTAATATTTATAATAATCCTAAACAAGGAACTCTTGATTGGAAAACAGTTCTTAAAAATATTAAAGATACTTATGACCCTGCTACTCCTGGTCTTAATGTAAATGCATATGGATTTTGTATTGGTGGTAGTGATTTACCTCTTCATCAACATGCTGTTGCTGTTGGAAAATCTAAATCTGGCGATAATAATCACCATGTTATAACACCTAGTAACTGGCGATTTGTATCAGGTGATTTAGATGGGGACGTTAAAAATGGTTATCCTTATGGCACTGATAGAAATAGACTTGATAATTTTGGTATTAATCGTTCTACTAATTGGTATATGACTGGACCTAATATTAGTAATGATGGTGAAATTACTTGGGGTCAAATAGGTGGTAATAGATGGACAGGTAATTATCTTGCTATTAATAAACTTATGCCTACTATTGCTTTACATTATATTAAACGTGTTTCTAATCCGTGGTAATTATGTCTAAAGAAGAGAATGTTTTTGTTGGTACTAATTGTCAATCTTTTGACCCTAGTAAAGTTCAATGTGATAAAGAGAGCAATATGCCAATTCATATACTAGATAAGTATTGTGAAGAAAATGATACTAGATATAATATATATCCTTTAACTGTTATACAAGCTGTATTTGATGGTTTAACTGGTACTAGACTTGATAGAATACTTGCTGCTTGTAATAGTGTTTATTTAACTTGGGAAGGTACTTTTGCTAATACTGTTAATAAACTTGATAAAATTTATCGTCGTAAAGGATATATTATTACTTATCGTGATGCAACTAATATTAATTGGACACAACGATATAATAGTGATGATATTAGTGATACTGCTTGGACTAATTCTGATAATTGGGAGGGATGGTCTTTTGATACTGTTATTAAAGATTTAGCAAAAGCACTTGAAGAGATATTTACTAATATAGGTGATTATAAAGACTTTCTTGATATTATTACTAGTTTTATTAATGATTTTGTTATTAATGTGTTTAATAATATTAATAATTATCCTAAACTAGTTAAAATTATTAAGAATAGTACAATTGAAAGTTTGCCTATTATTATTAAAGATATATTTAATAATATTAATGAATATCCTGAGCTTAAAGAGATATTTAATCAATATATTAAACAATGGACTGAATCTATCTTTAATAATATTTCTTCTTATCCTGCACTTAATCAATTTATAACTAATACTATTAATTCTCATGTAGAAACTACTATTAGTAATATATTTAATAATATTGATAATTATCCTACTATTAAAAATCTTATTGTTACTAATACTATTAACAAAGTAGTTGATATATTTAAGAATATTGGTCAATATCCAGAATTACAAGAAGTTATACAGAATAATATTAATGAACGTGTTGATTATATATTTAATAATATTAATAATTATCCTGAACTTATTGGTATTCTTTCTGATTTAGTTTGTAATTGTGTTAAGAATATATTTGCTAATATTAATAATTATCCAGCTCTTGTTACTTGTATTAATAATGTTGTAAATAGTAGAGTTGATTATATTTTCAATAATATTGATAGATTTCCTATTCTTAAGAATCTTATTGAAACTAAAGTAGAAGCTAGAGTTACTTATATATTTGAACATATTAATAACTTTACTGAACTACTTAATGTTATTAAAGGTAATATAGAAAATATCTTTGATAATATTGATAATCATCCTAACCTTAAAGTTGTTATTGAGAATAAGGTTGAATCTACAGTTGAACATATACTTAATAATATAGATAATTATCCTATTATTAAAAAGAAGATTATTCAATTCTGTAATGAAGCTATTGAAGCTAAACGTGGTGCAGCAAATGGTATTGCTAGTCTTGATGGAGATGGTAAAGTTCCAGCAAGTCAATTACCTAGTTATGTTGATGATGTTCTTGAAGGATATTATGTTGATGAAACTCATTTTGCTAAAAAGTATATAGAAAATGCTCCTGTATATTATACTCCTGAAAAAGGTAAGATTTATGTTGATATAAGTGAAAGTACTGATTATAGCGGTAAGACTTATCGTTGGTCTGGAACTAAATATTCAGTTATATCTGAAACTTTAGCTTTAGGTGAAGTTACAGGTACTGCTTATGATGGCGGTAAAGGTAAGAAAACTACTGATATCGTTAATAGTTTATCTAATGAACTTGTTAGTAGACTAGATAGAGTTGAACAAACAGCAAAAGGACTTAAAATTGTATATAGTAAATCTATTAAAAATAATGATACAAATTTATATAATACTCCAAGTCCTGTTGCCCTTGTTTTAAATAATGCTAGTAAAACTGATAATGGCAGTATGTCTGCTGCTGATAAAGTTAAACTTGATGAAACTTTACCTAATCAAATTACTAAACTTACTAATAATGTTTATACTAAAGAAGAAATTAATAATAAATTTGATAATGTACCAACAGTAGAAAATACTTATACTAAAGCAGAAGTTGATAAAGCTATTGCTGATGCTATTAAAGCTTTAATTCCTGCTGGTTATGAACTTGTTATTAAAAAGAAAACAACTTAATATTAATCATGGTGGTACTGAATAAGTGCCACCATTTAAAGTTTATAAAGTTATGCAAGATATTAATCAACAATTATATGAAAATAAAAGTACACCTGAAAAATTTATTCCTGTTTATGGTGTAGTTATTACTGTTCCTACTGGAATATATACTAATGGACAAAAAGAATTTACTTGCGATAAAACTTTTGATGAAGTAAAAGAAATACTGTTAAAAGGTGGAAGTATTATTGCTATTGATAATAATAATAATAGAGTTAATTTTGATAGAATTGTTGTAGGCAGTAACGGTATTAGTGCTACAATTACTTATTTTTCTGCTGGTGGAATTAATAAAATCGATTTAAGTTGGGATAAAGGTATAGCTAGAGTTGGTGGTAAAGAAACAAAAAGTATTAATACTTTTGTAGCTATAGGTAATCTTTCTCTTGTTAATAATTATAATATTGGAGCTATAATTACTAAAATACTTAATAGTGCTACTAAAGGAGAAGTATTAACTGCTATAAATTCTATATTTACTAATTTTAATGGATTTACTTCTGCTATTAATAAACCTAATTCTATATTTTATAATGATAATGGAAAATATAGTGTTAGAGTTAGTGGTAGTGTAATTGTAATAGTATGGAATACAGATACATATATAGGACATGTTACTATTAATAACACAGGAGCTTATACTTATAATACTATTCAAATAGTTGACCAAACTCTTTATAGATTATCTGCTCTTACTGTTGAGTCAATAGTTAATCCTAAAATATGGATTGGTACTGCTACTCAATATGCAGCTATTGCACAAAAAGATAACAATACTACTTATATAATTAAATAAGATGTTTAAATTATGGCTATATATCAAGGAGATGTTGGAATACATGATATTAAACTTGGTAGTATAGATGTATTTGAAATATATCAAGGTTCTAAACTTGTTTATCCAGAGAATACTGAAGTTACTATTACTTTTAAATTGAATGTTTCCGGAACTGTTACTATTAATGATTATACTCCTGTTATAAGTGAAAATAATACTAAATTTGTATTTACTATTCCTGTTAAGACTGATTATACTGCTGTTATTACTGCTGAACATTATAAATCTCAAACTATTAGTGGTAACAGTGGTTATTTACCTATAACTCATAATGTAGAATTAAAGTGGGAACAAAGATTTATTTCTTATACTGTTACTTTTCCTACTGATGGAGTTAAAGTTTTATTTGATGGAATAGAAAAAGGAGTTATAACTAATGGTAAGTTAGTTGTATTAATTGATGATACAGAAGCTAAAGATAGTTATACTGTTACATTTAAAGGTAGTAAAGCTAGTATATATGATACTAGTACATTAACAGTAGTTGATAGTAATATTGCTAATACTGGTGGTGTTTATGATTTAAAACTTCCGACTAGTTTTGTTAAGACTGGATATAAGAGAACTGACTATGCATCCTCCACGGGGAGTATAACCAAAGGTTCTACTTATGCTGGAACTTGGATTGAAACTATTGTTAATCTTACTGCTAGCTTTACTAGTTCTACTACTTTAGGTAGTATAAGTAATAATGTACTAACTATACCTAATAATGAATCTACTAATACTAAAAGTGGAACTTTAACTGTTATATTTACTTTAGAAAATAAACAAACTAAAAAAGTTAGTGCTGCTTTAAATCAAGCTGCTGGTGCTAAAATTTATACTAATTGGGTATTAGATTTACAAACTGATGGAACTAGTGTTGAAGCTAAAGGTGGTACTAGAACTATTACTGCTAATGTTGCCCGTAGAACTTATAAATGGAATAACACTGGTACTGTTTATAGTGAAACTGCTACTCCTACACTTAGTATTAGTGGTAGTGCTAGTCTTAATGGAAATTCAATAATATTTACATCAAATGAGAGCGTTTCAGCCCGTTCAGCGACACTTACAGCTAGTTATGTAGGATTGTCCAAAACGGTTACGATAACACAGCAGGCAGGCTCAAAAGTGTATTCAGCGTGGTCTGCATGGACTGTTTCTATCTCGGCAAGCACGCAAACGATAGCTGCAAGTGGTGGTTCATCTACGATAACTACTAATGCTAGTCGTTCTCGTACTTGGACTTGGAATGGAGTTGGTGCTACACATACTGATACAGAAACTGCTACACCTACACTTAGTGGTAGTGC
>ENA-OZAH01000347-OZAH01000347.1-human-gut-metagenome-genome-assembly--contig:-NODE-347-length-23597-cov-4.516481_pt1 | contig 23597 bp, 17 predicted proteins | sample MGYA00243304_ERZ653505 | MGnify/ENA primary metagenome ERZ653505 (study PRJEB26926, sample SAMN06164925) | human gut metagenome | biome: ENVO:00009003; feature: ENVO:2100002; material: ENVO:00002003...
CTTTGGAAGAGAAGAACTGGCAAATGTGGGCAATAACCTGCGTGTGACGGTATTCCGTCTGCGCAAGATGCTGATCGAGGCGGGACTGCCGGAATATGAGTATATCGTAAAAGAAAAAGGTGTCTTTTACTGGCGCAGCCCGATGAAAGTAGATCTGGATGTGGCACGCTTTATGGAACTTGTCAGAGAAGGAGAAGAAGAAGTAGACGAAACCAGGAAGATGAATCTGTGGGAGAAGGCCTGCAGGCTGTACAAAGGAGAACTTCTTCCGATGCAGTCCGGAGAAGACTGGGTCATCATGAACAGTGTCCGTTACAAAGACAAATATTCCAAGATACTCCGCCGGCTGTGTGCCTTCAGAAAAGAACAGCACGAATACGACACCATTCTGGAACTGACCGACAATGCCATCGAGATCTATCCGTTCGACGAATGGCAGTCCTTAAAAATTGATGCCCTGATGGGTATGAACCGCTACAAAGAAGCATATCAGCTGTATGATGCGACTTCAAAAATGTTCTTTGAAGAACTGGGAATTACACCATCCGAGCGTATGATGAACCAGTTCCAGGAGATGAGCGAACGGATGGGAAGAAAATACCATGCGGCAGGAGAAATCAAGGAAGACCTGAAAGAACCGGAGTACGAAGACGGTGCTTTCTACTGCAGCCTTCCAAGCTTCCGGGATAACTACCGGCTGGTGCGTCGGCTGATCGAGCGAAACGGACAGTCCGCATTCCTTATGGTATGCTCCCTGACAGACGGCAACGGCCATCCGATGGAAAACCGGGAAAAGCTGGATGTGATGTCCATGGAACTGCACCGGGCAGTAAAAAACAGTCTGCGCCGCGGAGATTCCTTTTCCAAATACAGCCCGTCTCAGTTCCTGATTCTTCTGGTCGGCACCAACCAGGAAAACTGTGACATTATCTTCCGGCGTATCGCCGCACGGTTCACACAAAAACATGGATCCTGGAACAAATATCTGGAATATTACGTATCATCCATCGCAGACGTGGAGAATCCAAATGCAAGATTAAGCTTTCAGAAAAATGAATTTCGCTGGAAATAGGCAACAGGAACAGGAGTGTGAAACATGAGTCAATTTTGGAATGGAGAAGTACTGGCAGCACCGAACCTGATCACGGTGTGTGTGGACGAAAGTCAGGCCAGCGAGATATCCGGCCGACTATATCACGGTTATTCCCAGGAGCCACAGTCCTTTGAAAATGTCGTGCAGCTGATCCGTTACATGGCAGACTTTTACGACAGCATTCGTTTTCCGGAATCCTCCGTGGTCCTTCGGGAGTTCACTTCGGAAAAGCGTGCGATGGAGGAACTACATGAAAAAAGTATGGAATATCAGCAGCTGATGGAACAAAACGGCATCTGTGCCACCTTCCACATCTTTGTCAAATACCGCCAGAACGCCACCTGGCAGGGCATCCTTGCATGGAAAGAAGGACATCAGGAGATGGAATTCTGCAGTGTCCTGGAACTGATCATCGAGATGGATGCCATACTGGGAAGAAAATAAAAGTACAGAAAAAAGCAGGAACTCTTAGGAAAGATAAGGATTCCTGCTTTTTACTTTACAGGCGGAAAATATCAAAAAGTATTACATTTCACATCCGGGTAATTCGCTCACAGATCGGAACAAAATGAAAGAGTAATAAAAAACGAGTTTCTTCTATATATAATAGGATCCACCGGACCGATCTCAAAAACCCTGTCATAAACCATAAAATCCCACATACAATATAAGTAATGAGGCAAAAACCCGTCAGAGAAACAGACGAATCCATGAAGATACAGCAGATTCCACATATAGCAACCGCAGGCGGACATAATTACGCCAACAGGGAACAGGATCCGCACCGATATCACAAAACGTTACAGAATCCAACAAAAATAAAAAAAACACAAAATATATAATGAGTGTAATGCTTTTAGTAATGGTGCGTCTATTATAATACATATATAAAAACAGAGTACAGAAGGAGGTGGAACAGCTGTGAGCGATTCTACGAAAAAGACGGAGACCTTTATCTTAAATATTTACAACAGGCAGAATGCCACCTGGCAGGGTTCGGTGACCTGGGTGGAAAGAAAAGAAAAGCAGCAGTTCCGCAGCGCTTTAGAATTATTAAAACTGATAGAGAGTGCTTTGGATGAAGAGGAGGGAGAAAACCATGAAAAGTAGAAATAAAAAAAGACTTCTGGCATTGGTGCTTTGCATGGTCGTTGCCATAAGCAACAGCAGCTTCATATTCGCATCCGAGAACGGACAGACCGAATATCCACAGGAAGCGGAAGTACAGACTCAGGACGAAGCCGTTGCCGATGACATGGACGTGGCTGCTTACGCAGCAGATGAAGACCAGGCAGTAGCCGATGAACAACCCGCAGCCGTGGAACCGGTTGCCGCAGAACCGGAAACAATCGCCGAGACCCAGGCAGCCCAGCCGGTAGCGGAAGCACCTGCAGCAGAACAGCCGACAACAGAGGCACCTGCCGCAGAGACACCGGCAGCCCAGGAACCTGCAGCTGTACCGACCGAGGAGACAGCTCCCGCAGCAGAAAATGCTACGGCGGAAACTCCTGAGGAAGATGCAACACAGGCGGAAGCTGAAAACCAGCAGCTCACATGGAGCCAGGTTGTTGGAAACACAACCGTTAATGTAACCGCAGAAGCAGGAGCACTTCCCGCAGACGCACAGCTTTCCGTAACAGAGATCACTTCAGAAGACGAAGTAAAGGAAATCGAAAAAGCAGTAGAAGAAAAAGCGATCGAAGAACAGTTTTCCATCAAGAATATCTTCTCCTACGATATCAAATTCCTGGTAAACGGTTCCGAAGTACAGCCAACCACTCCGGTTCAGGTCAGCGTAGACACCCCGGAAATCACATCCAGCGAGAATGCAGCAGTACTGCATGTGGATGATAATAACGTAGCGGAAGACATGAAGGGTGCTGTTGATGGAGAAGGAAAAGTTGTATTTGATGCTCCGCATTTTTCAAAATATGTCATTGTTCAGAAAGGTAATTCGAAGGTTAACGTTACCATTGAATACTATGATGATACCCAGAATTCAAAGCCTATGATATATGCAAGCAAAAAGGAATTATCACCTGGGGAAAGCATAAGCAATTATGACATAGCTGATAACTGGAAAATAAATTGGGCAGCGAAGAGTACTACAGATGGAAACTTCGAACGCATATCAGATCTTAATGAAATCAAATTCGTAAGTGATTGCACAATTAAGGTTTATTATACTCCTAAAGATGAGACGATTGCTGGAAGCACTAAATTTTATGACTATACCGTTAAAGCAGGAGCAAGAAATGGTACCTATTATTCATTTAATCAGTTGACAAATGATAAGTCACCAAACATTGTTAATAATCAAAAACTTATTGCAGGCTCGAATTCGAATGATCCAAACGTTAATCAAAATTATCAGGAGTATCAAAAGTATAAGATTAGTTTGAAGGATAGTAATAACGATACAAAAGATGCAAACTGTTACACTGGAGGAAGTAGTACAATTCCGGGATTGTTAAAAGAAATTGACGATAGCGGAAATGTAATATTCAATTACGCAGAACCAGGATTTTTTGTGGATAGCGATTATAGCATTCAATTCGGAGGATATATATTCGGTGAAAAGAGAAATCTGAGAAAAGTGTATGACGATTACACTCTGGAATTTAAACGAAAAGGTGATACTTATACACTTAATGGCGTAAGAAATAGAAGTGGCGATTGGGTTACAGGCGCAGGAAACAATTTCTATCCGTTAGACAGTGTGCTACCTTCTTATGAAGAGAGTCAAAGAAGCCATAACTATTATTTCGGAATGCGATATGATGTCACATTCAAAATCGGTGATTATGTAGGACCACTTAATTACAAATTCACAGGTGACGATGATTTATGGGTAGTACTTGACGGTAAGAAGATAGTAATTGATCTTGGTGGTATTCATAGCGCAGCAGGAAAAACTGTTGATTTGTGGTACTATATTGGTCAGGCAGCAAATCTGACAGAAGCACAAAAACAACAGAATCATACATTGACAATCCTTTATATGGAACGTGGTGCAGGCGAATCTAATTGTCAGATGGAGTTTACTCTTCCATCAGCGAAGATACAGCAAGTCGATCAGACACAGATGACAAACATTTCATTCTATAAAACAGATGCAGAAGGAAACGGTCTTCCTGGTGCACAGTTTAGTTTAACGAATGACAGCACACAGGCTACAATGCCTGCAGTTTCCGACAGTGAAGGATTAGTTCAGTTCCAGCAGCTCGTAGCCGGAACCTATACATTAACAGAAACACAGGCACCAAAAGGTTATGTTACACCAACAACCTCATGGAAAGTAAAAGTAACTGCTGATAGTAATAAGAATTTAAGTGCAAAGATATACCTGGCAGATGGTAGAGAGCTTGGAAAACTTACCGGTGATGAATACCAGATTATCAATTCAGCAAGCACACCAGTACAGCCTCCAACACCGGGCATTGTTGAAACAAAGAAAGAACTGTCTCATGAAAAGTATATTGCTAAGAATAAAGATGGTACATACAATCTTACATTAAATGTTTCAGGTGCAGTTGGAAGCGAGTCCTATGCGAATAAGCTGGATGTACTGTTCGTGATGGATACGTCGAACAGTATGATGCGTGAAATGAATTCTAAGAATGACCTAAATGACTACACAACGAATGAAAATAGTCGTTTCTTCAATCAGCAAAAAGCTGTAGAAGCTGCTGTTGCCAAATTGAAAAGCAAGAAAAATGTAGATGCTCAATTTGCAGTTGTGTCGTTTGATACACAAGCTGGTATCGAAACAGAGTGGACAAAGGACTCGATTAAATATCCCACCAAAGTTGGAAACTATCCATATCCGGGGGGGTATTATTATGGCAAACAGGCCGGTGGAACAAATTATGAAGCAGGATTAATAAAAGCAAAGCAATTACTTGATAGCGGACGAACTGATGCAACAAAAATAGTTGTATTTCTGTCAGATGGTGATCCAGCCTTCTACTACAAAAAGGATAGCCAAGGTAATATAACTGGAATTGGTGGTGGTGACGGAAATAGCTATAGTGATACAGCAATGGCCAATGCCCAAACTCAACTTAGCAAAATGAGTATGAACTACTTCTACACAGTCGGAGTTGGTCCTGAAGATAGTTACAATCATTTATCAAGTCTGATCAGCAATGCTCCGAGCGGAACAGTAAAAGGCAGTTACAACGGTACAGATTCAAGTAATTTGAAAAATGCTTTTGATTCAATCATCAGAGATGCAACAGAACTTCTTTGTACAGAGGTAACTGTAACCGATACGTTAACCGATGAAGTTGAATTAGCTGATCAAAAGTTACAGGTGGTTGTCAAAGATGAAACTGGAAAGGTTATCAATAAACTGAAAAATGCTTCAGGAAATGAAGCAGCCGTATCAAAGATTATAACTGTCAGTACAGCGAAAGACTCAGATGGCAAGACTCAGATTATTATGCGATTTGAACCTAGCTATAAGCTGGAATCAGGTTACACATATTATGTAACAGCAAAAATCCGGCCAACAACAAAAGCCTATCTGGAGTATCAGAATGGAAGCTATACAGGCACTGGTGATAAAAATACAGACGAATATCTTGGTACAGGCAAAAAACCTGGAAATGATACTAGGAATAATGGAACATCTTCAGAACAAAATGGATTCTATTCAAACGTATCAGCTAATGTAACATACAAGTACAATAACAAAACATATACGAAACCTTATGCGAAACCTGTTATACAGGTAAATGACAGTACAGTTTCTCACACAGTGGATAAGAAGTGGGAAAATGACTCAGATAAAGTAGCAGTTGATGTCGAGTTGAAGGCCTATGTAACAAAAGCGGCGGATTCTGAAATAAACGATGATAATCCGAAGTATCTTACCAGTGAAGATGTAAAAACTCTTCCGACGTCCATGAAAGTTAATTTGTCAGGAACAAACCAATGGACGCATACTTGGGATAATCTTCCGGATACATACTACTATGAAACTACAGATGGCATCAAACAAACAGATATCCATTACACAGTAGAAGAAGTCCAGACAGATGCGACAAAGGCATTTTACGGTCAGGTTACTGAATCAAGTGATGGAATGACCACTACGATTCTGAATAAGAAGAAAGATCAAGAGGATAAGCCGTTTATTGAAGTGACCAAAACGTTTGAAGGACTTACAAAAGCACAGATTAAAGAGTTGGCTGATGCAAATCCTCCTTATACAATTACATTGATTCAAGCTGAAACAAATACGACTAAACAGCTTGTAATGGATGTAAGTAAATTAAACGATATTCTTAAGGGCAGTGATGACAAAAAAGTATGGACATATACCTGGAAACTGGAAGATTGTTTGGATGGCACATACAAAGTCAGTGAAAGTAATTACGGTAAAGATGGATACGATGTAACTGTCACTGTCAACGGACAACAAGTTACAGATTCGAATGATTTTTCAGTAAGTACAAAGCAAGCATCAATAAAAGAATATAAACAATCTAGAAATACTACTATGTGCTCACCAAAAACGTTTTCTATAAACAAAGTTAATTTAATTGTTGCAAAGCTCACTGCGAACGAAGGATATTTCGTGTGGACAAACACACCGGTAAGTATCAGTGAACGTAAAGCGATAGTGAAATTGATAAGTGATAAAACCAATGGAATTAGATTTAGTCCAGAAGCAGAATTAAAAAAATGCTATTTCTATAGTGGAAATGGAATAAAAGACACGTTGGTATTCAGAAATGGTGAGATCAAGTATGACGGGCAGGATAAACTTACGTTTGATGCATCAAAACAGTGGTCTATGTTTGCAGCTGGAACGTACACATTTACCGAAACACAGAACGCTGAAATTCAGATCACTAATACTTATTTAGAACAAACTGCAGATTTGGATTTGATCAAGACTTCGGTATCCGGAACAAAATTTGATGGTGCAGAATTCAAACTGTATAAGAAGAATGATAAGGGAGAATATGAACTTCAGAAATTTGCTTATACAGATGAGTCTGGAAAGGATCAGACAAGAGAAACCATCCAGGTAATAAATACCGATAGATCAGAAGCTGAACTCAAAAATCTTCAATCTGGACAGTACTATCTGGAAGAAGTAAAGGCACCGGAAGCTTGTATGTTGTTAGCAGACAAGATTTATTTCAAACAGGAAAAGGGTAAGATTACTTTAACAGATAAGAGTGGAAAAGTACTTGCAGATTCACCTACAATGTGGACACTTTCGGGCACAGATGGAAAATATACCTTAACTGTACAAAACGAAATTCTCTATTCCCTCCCATCAGCTGGAGGCACCGGAATTTACTTGTATATGATTGGCGGTATCTTACTTATGTTTGCAGCCGTATGGATTTTATATAAAAACAAATGCAAGGAGGTGCTGGAAAAATAATTGTAAGAATTAATTTTTCAGTGGCTTCTTGCCACACAAAAACGTTATTATCCCATATGAGGGGACAATAAAAAATGGGCAAATCCCTTAAAAGAAAAGGAGACAAAATATGAAGAAGATGAGAAAAATCTTTGCAGTGTTATTAACACTGGCTATGGTACTCGGAATGAGTATGACAGCGTTTGCAGCGGATGCAAAAGCAATAATTACACTTAAAAACTTTGACAAAGCTAATAAAGTTGAGTACATGCAGATTATCCAGAAAGATGAAACCAAAACTTCTGGTTGGGCATTTACTAATGGTGCAGGAGCATGCTTTACAGAAGCATTCGGACTTACAGATTCAGATGATGCACAGCAACAGGTTATCTGGGGATTAATTAAGTACAATGATAATAATGTTACATTACCAACAGGTGTAACTGCAAAAACTGCTACAGCAGCAAAAATTGACTTAGCATTAAGTAAAGTTGCAGCACTTAAGGGTTTCACAAAATCAACAGATAAAACAAAAATCGAAGTAAGCGCAGCTGGTATTTATGCAATCAAAGCAGAAGAAACAGGATTTACTTATAAAACAGCAACAGCATATGTAGGATTTGGAGAACCATATCCAGCATTAACAGATGCAGAAGTAACAGCTAAAAAATCTCCAACAACTGTAGACAAAACAGTAGCTGATGACGATCATGTAGTAGCAATCGGAGATATCGTAACTTATACAATCGAAGCATATGTACCATTTCTTGATGCAACTAATACTGAAAACAGAACATTTACAATTACTGATCAAATTAAAGGTGCTGAATATTATTTAGCAGGTCCAAATGCAGTTAATAGTGTAACTATGGAAGGCAAAGATAGGCAAGTTGGAGAAATCGTAGTAAATGAAGATGGTAAAGGATTTACCGTTAATTTAAACACTTTAGTTGCTGGTACAGACAATCCGAACGCTGGAAAGAAAATCACAGTTACCTATACTGCAAAAGTAACCAAAACAACAGTAGAAAACAAAGCTGGTAGTCATGCAGCTGGTGTAGACTACGGTGCTGATAATGTCCCAGTTAAGTTATTTACTGGAGAACTTGTTTTACTGAAATATGGTGATGGCGATGTAAATAATGCTTTAGCAAACGCTGAATTTGTATTGTATAAAGATGGCGAAGAAGCACCTTTAACATTCGTAAAAGAACGCAACGGAAAATATAAATATGCACCAAATACAGAAGAGGCATCTGCAACACTTGTAACTGATGAAAATGGTATGATCGATGTAGAAGGTTTAGATGTTGGTTCTTATCATTTCGAAGAAACTAAAGCACCGGAAGGATATTCTATTAATACAGATGGTAAAACTCTTACACTTACTGTAAATGGAGATGTTGCTACAGCTAACTTATATAATGAAGGTCAGTTAAATGATACCAAACTTAACGCTCTGCCATCCACCGGTGGTATCGGTACAACAATCTTCACAATCGGCGGTTGCGCTATCATGATCGTAGCAGCTGGTCTGTTCTTCGCAACAAGAAGAAAAACTCAGAAATAATTAATCATAAGGAACCCCGTACACTCTTAGGAGGAACGGAAGAACCCATGAAAACGGGGCGGCTCGCCCGCCCCGTTTTTGATAAAAAAGCAATACACGACAGCATACAGATATAGCATTAGAGTTGGAACAAGATACAACAGTAAGGAGAGCCCGGATGAAGAAAAAAATATCAATTGTATTAGCAGGAATTTTGTTTTTAGCCGGTTTGTCCTTGTTGCTGTATCCGCTGGTGGCAAACCAGTGGAATAACTACAGGCAGAAGCAACTGATCAGCAGTTATGAACAAACTGTATCTGAAAAAGATGCAGCACATGAGATTGATTATGACGCAGAACTGCAGAAAGCAGAAGCTTACAACGAAGCATTACTTCCAAGTATCCTTCCTGATTCATTTGCAGTAGCCGCAGCCAGTGACAAAGAAGACCAGTCCTACATGGATGCTCTGAATATTGCCGGTGACGAGATGATGGGAATCGTGGAGATCCCGAAGATTGACATCAAGCTTCCGATCTACCACACTACCGATGAAGATGTTCTCAAACAGGCAGCCGGACATCTGGAAGGAAGCTCTCTTCCAATCGGCGGTAAAAGTACACACGCCGTTATCTCCGCACACCGTGGACTTCCGAGTGCGTCTCTTTTTACCGATCTGGATCAGCTGGAAGAAGGCGATCATTTTCTGATCCATGTATTAAACGAAACATTATGTTATGAAGTCGACAAGATTTCCGTAGTAAAACCGGAAGAAACTTCCTCTCTTGCAGTAGAAGAAGGAAAAGATCTTGTAACACTTCTTACCTGTACTCCATACGGAGTCAATACCGAGCGGCTTCTGGTCCGTGGTCACAGAGTACCTTATGTGGAACAGAAAGTTGCCGATGAGAAGACACCTCTCAGCGGAATTAGTCTTCATACAAATTATCTTTTATGGGTAATTATTGGTCTTGTAATTACCACAATCTTCATCCTTGTGTTATACTTAAAGGAGAAGAAGCTTCAAAAGAAGAAAAATGAGACCTCTTAAAAAGAGAATAAGAACGAGAAAGGGAATATGCCTATGAAAAGAAAAATCTCAACCTTCCTTTTCGGTCTGTTATTCTTGATAGGATTTGGGATTCTGATCTACCCGACGGTATCCAACCAGTGGAACACCTACAGACAGAATCAGCTGATCAGCAGCTATGACAATACAATACAGGACATGGAATCAGAGGACTTCACATCCGAGTGGGAGAAAGCAAAAGCTTTCAATGATACCATTCAGCAGAACAACCTCTACGGAGATGTATTTGGTGAAGATGAAAATGACATCAAAGACACCGAATACTGGAAGATCCTGAACGTTGCAGATGACGGAGTAATGGGATATCTTTCCATTCCGAAGATCAACATCAAGCTTGCCATTTACCATGGTACCGGTGACAAGGATCTGCAGACCGGTGTCGGACATCTGAACGGCACAAAGCTTCCGATCGGAGGGGAGAGTACCCACAGTGTTCTTGCAGCTCACCGTGGACTTCCAAGCGCAAAGCTTTTTACCGATATCGATCAGCTCAAAGTTGGCGATAAATTTTACATCCATGTACTGGATGAAGTCCTTGCCTACAAGGTAGATCAGATTCTTCCGATGGTAGACAAAGACGATCATGAAACACTGGAGAAAGCACTCCAGATTGAAGAAGGAAAAGATCAGGTAACTTTATTTACCTGTACACCATATGGAGTCAACTCCCATCGTCTTCTCGTAAGAGGAACCAGAGTTCCATATAACGGCGAAGAGGATGCTACCGAATCAGTTACAGATTCTATGGTAAAAGCCATTCAGAATTATTATATGCTATATTTAATTTTAGGACTTTCAATCACGATTCTTGTGATCATTCTCTTGCGATTCCTTTCCAAGAGAAAAGCTCACAAAGAATAACCAAGATTTCTTAAGGAGGACATGAGGCGATGATGAATAAACGATTAAAACAGGGAAGTACTTTTCTCTTAGCTGTCGCTCTTACATTTCCACTGCTCACTCTTCCGGGTGCGAAAGCCGCAAACGCGATCGATACCGATGCAGAGTGTTCCATCGAATTTGACATTAGTGGGAACAGCAGTGAACTTCTAAGCGCAAGCATTCCGGTAAACCTGTATAAAGTTGCATCGGTTGATGAATCCGGCAACTATACCGGAATCGGTGCATTTTCAAAACTGGATCTTTCATCCGTAAGTGCTGATAACCTGGATGCGGCAGCTGCTACCTGGGCAGAACGTGCCGAAACAGCACAAGGTAAGTTGACAGATTCTGAGGGAAATCCGGTTGTTGAACCAAAAACCGTTACACTGCAGAACGGAAGAGGCTACAAAGATAAATTGGAGACCGGACTTTACCTTGTAGATACACCAAAAGTGATTACGCCAAATTACACTTATACTTTTACACCTTACCTGATATCACTTCCGACCAATAATTATTACAATAACGATCATACCAATGATAAGTGGATCTACAATCTGACTGGCAGCAATGCAGTTGGTCTGAAAACGGAACAGCACGTAAGATACGGTAATCTGGTGATCAACAAGGAACTGGTAGATCACAATGCTACCTTCGGAGACGAGGCAACCTTCGTATTCCAGATCGATATCAAAAAACCGGATGGGAAAAAAGAAACCAGAATCGAAGAGCTTACCTTCAATGCAGCAGGCAGCGATTCTGTAACGATTGAAAAAATTCCTGCTGGATCTACTGTAACTGTAACGGAGGTTTACAGCGGTGCAAGCTACAAGCTCACTTCTGAAAATAATGTGACAGCTACCATCGTTGCCAATGATGAAAAAGAAGCAGGTCAGGCAGGCGAGACAGCAGTGGTTTCATTTACCAACGAACATGATGGACGTACCAATGGCGGATACGGCGTAAAAAATAATTTCAAGCTGAACGAAAATGGTCAGTATCAGTACACCGAACCGGCAGCAAAGAACTAGAAAGGGGGAGTCGGAATGAGAAAGTTACATAAGAAACCACTTATCATGGCAACGGCAGCACTTGCTCTTACCGGAACCCTGGCAGTTGGAAGTGCAATGGCATACTTCACAACTTATACAACAGCCGGTGGCGGTGTGACGATGAATATGGGATTTACCGAAACCATCCCTAACGAAACAGTCGATAAAGATGGCAAGCACGTCACCATTACAAATACCGGTGATTATGATTGCTTCGTAAGAGTAACAGCATTTGCTCCAATGGAACTTACCTATACTGCTCCGAATGGCGGATGGCAAGCCGAAGATGATGGTTATTGGCACTATAAAGGTGTTCTTCCGGCAGGCGAAACCACACCGGAACTCAAGGAACTCAATATCTCTTACAAATTCCCGGAAGGGGAGAATAGACCGGAAGAATTCAATATCGTGGTTATCCAGGAATGCACACCGGTTCTTTACGATGAAAATGGAAACCCATATGCAGACTGGAATCATGTAATCACAACTGAGACAACAGAAGACAGTAAAACCACAGAATAGGAGGGAACGAAGATGAAAAAGAAAAAGAAATCATTTCCAAAAAAATCGGCCCTGCTTCTGACAGCATCAGCGCTCCTGTTGATTGGCAGTACTGTCGGCAGTACACGTGCCGCACTCACCTACTACAGTGAGAATTATTCCGCACAGATCGAGATGCAGAATATCGGCGTATCTCTTTTAGAGAATGGAGATGTCGTCAGCAGCCAGGATTTTACATCTAAGAACCAGCAAGAAGTAACAAACGGGAAACTCCTGACAGGCCTTCTCGGAGAAAAGGAGAAATTCGCACCCGGAAAGAAATACAAAGAAGAGCTCAGTGTTCAGAACAGCGGTAACATCGACACCTTCGTCCGTGTGATCCTTACCAAGAGCTGGCAGAACAAAGAGGGCAAGAAGAACACCACTCTTTCACCGGATCTGATCGAACTGAATTTCCTTACCACTAACGGCTGGGTAGTTGCAGATCAGCAGACCACAGACGAAAGAACCGTTCTTTATTACACAAAGGCAGTAAAAGCCGGAGATACCACACCGGCATTATCTGATACACTCCGCATTGATCCGAAGATTGCAACAGAGATAGAGAAAACAGTAAAGGACAACACCATTACTTACACATACAAGTATGGCGACTATACGTTCCACATCGATGCAGAGGTAGATGCAGTACAGACACATAACGCAAAAGACGCCATCAAGAGTGCCTGGGGTGTAGATGTGAATGTATCAGATGACGAAACCAGTTTAAGCTTACAGTAGGGAGGTACAGAGTATGAAAAAGAAAATTTTGTGCCTCGCCATGACAGTGATAATGGCAGCAGGGGTACACACAACTGCATTTGCAAAAGACTATCAGGGAGCCGATGGATGGCAGGTTCATTTCACCGGCGACAAGATGGAAAGCAATTTTGAAAACAAGACTGTTTCCGATGAGCTGGCAACGATCCAGCCGGGTGACAGCATCGAATTGAAGGTTCAGCTGAAAAACTCCGATAAAGGCGAGACCGATTGGTACATGACCAATGAGATCATCCAGACACTGGAGGAAGCACAGGAATCCGCTGAAGGCGGTGCTTACGAATACAAGCTGACTTATGTTGGAAGTGACAATACCGAAAAGGTACTCTATAACAGTGATACCGTCGGAGGCGAAGGTTCTTCTAAGACCGGTGAAGGTCTGAAGGAACTTGGAAACTCTACCGAGAAATATTTCTACCTCGGTCGTCTTGCTTCCAATGGTACCGGAACCGTACACCTTACCATCGGTATCGAAGGTGAGACACAGGGCAATGGTTATCAGAACACGCTCGCAAAGCTTCGTATGAACTTTGCAGTGGAAAAGGTAAAAGTAAGCAATACCATTACCAAGACGAAAATCGTCAAGACTACCAACACCGTTAAGACCGGTGATACCGCAAGAGTTCTTCTCTTCTGTGTGCTTGCACTCATCAGTGGACTGATCCTTCTGGCATACGGAATCTACACATATAACAAGAACACAAAGAAACGCAGACGGAAAGGAGAGTAAGCAGATGAAAAGATGGAAAAAATTACTGGTTTCTCTTCTGACTGTATCAATGACGATCGGTGCATCCACGATGAGCGTTATGGCTGCTAACGGGTATACCTATAAGGTAACTTTATCTGCAGGTAATAAAGGAACGATAAACGGCCAGGCTAAGGAGGAGCGGGATTCTCTTGTCGCCGGTTCTACTGTTACTTTTAATCTGAAGGACGTTCAGGTAACCGATGACAAATACTATGTCAAAGGAATCCGTCTCAGCGGACGTGACAATGAAGAAGCTCTTGCTTCTCCTGTATTAGACAATGTAACCGGCGATGCCGACTATGTAGTAGCCTATGGAATCAAAAAGGACATGGTTGCCTACACCGTAAACTATCAGGATGCTTCCGGTAAGGCACTTGCAGAAAGCCAGACCTTCTACGGAAATGTCGGTGACAAACCAATCGTCGCTTATCAGTATATCGAGAATTATATTCCAGATGCTCTTGCACTTACCAAGACTTTGAGTAATAATGTATCTGAGAATGTATTTACGTTTACCTACAAACCGGGTGCTACAGACCGTGTTGTTACAACAACAACCACCATCACAACGACTGTTCCTGGTACAGCAACTCCTGGCACAGGTACCGGTAATGCCGGTACAGCAGGTGGCACGACAGGCGGCACAACCGGTGGAACTACAACCGGAACTACCAGTGGCACTACAACCGGAACTACCAGTGGCACTACAACCGGAACTACCGGTGGCACAACAGACGGAACCACAACCGGTACAACCGATGGTACAACGACAGATAACAATTCTCAGGATACGACAGCTAAAGATAAAGATACTGCAACATCTGAGGATGAACAGACACCAAAGTCTCTGGTAGATCTGGATGATGAAGACACTCCAAAAGGAAATATCGATGCGAAAGACAAGACGAGCAAAACTCCGATCACAGCAGGGATCGGCATTATCGTTGTTGCGGTAGCAGCTCTCGTAGGACTGATCGTATTCTTGAAAAAACGTGCAAAATAAAAAAAGCGCGGCACTAAAGGAGAAGTCTTTTTTGAAGAGAACGAAGAAAAAGAAAAGCCCGGTGGCTGCATTTTGCAGTGCACTGGGCACTGTTTTACTGACAGTACTGATTCTTGCCTGTATTCCGCTGACGCTTCCGAAAGCTTTTGGTTTTCAGATATACACCGTGATCAGTGGGAGCATGGAACCGGCGATCCCGACGGGAAGCCTGGTCTATGTCCGGCATGAAGAACCAGACACGATCGTCAAAGATGATGTCATTGCTTTTTACAGCAACAATGCAGACGGCTCGATCATCACCCACCGTGTAGTATCCAACAGCCCGGCGATGGGACAGTTTATCACCAAAGGGGATGCCAATGAGGAAAAAGATATGAATCCGATCCCTTACAACAACTACATTGGAAAAGTAAAGCTTTCTGTTCCGGTTGTCGGCGGTATCGCACAGGCAGCCACCGGCACTGCCGGAAAGATTGCCGCTGCATCTATGATCGGTCTTGCTGTGATTCTTGAAATCGTTGCTGCCATGCTTGACAGACGCGATGACGGAGACGAATAAGAGAAAACGTTTTGAGAAAACGTTTTTCATTTTAGCTTGCTAAAGTGTGAAACATTTGCTAAAATAATATCAGATTGTATTGTCAGAAGAAGATGGGGGAATTTCACAATTCTCCCATTTGTCATATATTGAAAAGAATGGAGAGGTGAACGGATTGTTATCCAACCAGATTTTACAGAGAACAATCAATGAAATAGGGGATATCATCGAGTGTAACTGTTCCATCTGGAACACAGACGGAGTGATGCTTGCAGCTGTAGGTAATGAGAAGCCTGCAGTAAAAAAAGCTGTCTGCTCATTTTTAAAAGAGCTGGAGGTTACCGGCGTATCGGAGGAGCACCTGGATGAATGCTATGGTCTGTTTCCGGTTTATGATGATGATGAACTGACTTATATTTTCGTAATCGAGCACAATAATGAGATTGATGTGCATACCAGCGGACGCTTAAGTGTCTGCCAGCTGGAGAGCCTTTTAAGATCCGGAAGCGAACGTCTTGACCGTAACCGTTTTATCCAGAACCTGCTCCTGGATAACCTGCTTCTCGTAGATATCTACAATCAGGCGAAAAAGCTTGGTATTACAGTTGAGCAGCGCAGAGTCGTCTATCTGATCGAACCGAAGAATCCGGATGACACGATCGTCCTGGATATGATCCGTGGGATTTATTCCTCGGGAACCGGTGATTTTGTTACTGCCGTAGATGAGGGACATATTATTCTGATCAAGTCCCTTGACAGTACGGATGATTATGATACGATCCGTTCGACTGCCGATATGCTGGTGAATGCGATCAACACCGAAGCTATGGTCAATGTCCGGCTTTCCTTCGGAACCATCATTCCCGAACTCAAAGAGGTCTCACAGTCTTACAAAGAAGCTGGCATGGCTCTGGATGTGGGACGTATCTTCTATCCGGAACGCAATATTTTATCCTACCGCGAACTCGGTATCGGACGGCTGATCCACCAGCTTCCCGTTTCCTTATGCGAGATGTTCCTGGAAGAAGTATTTGCCGGAAATACCGTTGATCAGTTTGACGAAGAAACCTTATCCACAGTTGATAAATTTTTTGAAAACAGCCTGAATATTTCGGAGACAGCGAGACAGCTTTTCGTCCACCGGAATACGCTCGTCTACCGGCTGGAGAAGATCCAGAAACAGACCGGGCTGGATGTCAGAGTCTTTGAGGACGCCCTGACATTTAAGATTGCTCTGATGGTCGCAGACCACATGAAATTCATAGAAAACAGAAAATAGGAGGACATGATATGGTGAAATTATACGAAGGCGGTGCCTATCTTTTACACGGTACTGAGGTAATTGCAGATGCACCCGATGCACTTGCTGCCGTAAAAAGCAAGACAGGTATTGAGACAACAAAAGAAGCTGCTGCAAAAGAGACAATGGCTTATGGGATCTTAAGTGCGCATAATACTTCCGGTAATATGCAGCAGCTTCAGATCAAATTTGACAAGCTGACTTCGCACGACATTACCTTTGTCGGAATCATCCAGACTGCAAGAGCATCCGGACTGGAGAAATTCCCGATCCCTTATGTTCTGACCAACTGCCATAACTCTCTGTGTGCAGTCGGCGGTACGATCAATGAAGATGACCACATGTTTGGACTGACCTGTGCGAAGAAGTACGGTGGTGTCTATGTTCCGCCTCATCAGGCCGTTATCCACCAGTTTGCCCGTGAAATGCTCGCAGGCGGCGGCAAGATGATCCTTGGTTCTGACAGCCACACCCGTTATGGTGCACTCGGTACCATGGCAATGGGAGAGGGCGGACCGGAACTTGTAAAACAGCTTCTGAACAAGACTTATGATATCAAGATGCCGGGCGTTGTCGGAATCTATCTGGACGGCGAACCGGTGAAAGGTGTCGGACCGCAGGACGTTGCCCTTGCGATCATCGGCGCAACCTTCGGCAATGGCTATGTCAATAACAAGGTCATGGAATTTGTCGGACCTGGCGTTGGCAAATTAAGTGCAGACTTCCGTATCGGAATCGATGTTATGACGACAGAGACAACCTGCCTTTCTTCTATCTGGAGAACCGATGACAAGATCAAAGAGTTCTACGATATCCACGGAAGAAGTGATGACTTCAGGGAACTGGAGCCTGGCGCAGTCGCTTACTATGACGGTCTTGTATACGTCAATTTGAGCGAGATCAAGCCTATGATCGCCATGCCGTTCCATCCGTCTAATGTCTACACCATCGAGGATGTCAATGCCAACCTTGCAGATGTTCTCCACGATGTAGAGCAGCGCGCGCTGGTAAGCCTGGACGGTGCTGTGGATTACTCTCTTCAGGACAAGATCGTAAATGGTAAGCTTTATGTCGATCAGGGTATCATCGCAGGCTGTGCCGGCGGCGGTTTTGAAAATATCTGTGCTGCCGCAGACATCATCCGTGGCAAATACATCGGATCAGATGAATTTACCTTCAGTGTTTACCCGGCAAGTACACCGATCTACATGGAGCTTGTGAAAAATGGTGCGGTTGCTGACCTGATGGAAGCCGGTACGATCGTGAAGACTGCCTTCTGCGGACCGTGCTTCGGTGCTGGGGATACTCCGGCAAACAATGCATTTTCCATCCGTCACTCTACCCGTAACTTCCCGAACCGTGAAGGAAGCAAGCTGCAGAGTGGACAGATCGCATCTGTTGCCCTTATGGATGCACGTTCCATTGCCGCAACTGCTGCAAACAAAGGTTTCCTTACTCCGGCAACAGATTTTGATATTGAATACAAGAACCCGACCTACCACTTTGATTCCAGAATTTACGCCAACCGTGTATTTGACAGCCACGGCGTTGCTGATCCTTCGGTTGAGATCAAATTCGGACCGAACATCAAAGACTGGCCGGCAATGAGCGCTCTTCCTGAGAATCTGATCCTGAAGGTTGTATCTGAGATCCACGATCCGGTTACAACGACAGACGAGCTGATCCCGTCCGGCGAGACTTCTTCTTATCGTTCCAACCCGCTTGGACTTGCTGAATTTGCACTTTCCAGAAAGGATCCTGCCTATGTAGGACGCGCGAAAGAGGTCCAGAAAGCCCAGAAAGCGATTGAAGCAGGTACTTGTCCACTGGATGTACTGGATGAATTAAAACCGGTGATGGCAGCAATCCAGAAGTCTTATCCGGAAGTCGGCAAAGGAAATATCGGTGTCGGAAGTACCATTTTCGCGGTCAAACCTGGTGATGGTTCTGCCCGTGAGCAGGCTGCTTCCTGCCAGAAGGTCCTCGGCGGCTGGGCGAATATCGCAAATGAGTACGCAACCAAACGTTACCGCTCGAACCTGATCAACTGGGGCATGCTTCCGTTTATTACCGAAGAGGAACACACAAAGCTTTCTTTCAGGAACGGTGACTATCTCTTCGTGCCGGATATCCGCAAAGCAGTAGAAGATAAAGCTTCCACGATCAAGGCTTATGTCGTAGGCGATGATCTGAAGGAGATCGATCTGAAGCTCGGTGATCTGACGGATGCAGAACGTGAGATCATCCTCAAAGGATGTCTGATCAATTATTACAGAGGTTAATTTTTCTCAGACAATGATATGATTTAAAAGGGACGGAAATTTTTCTGTCCCTTTTTGCAACACTTCCGACTTTTTTATACTCTTATATACAAAGAACCTGTTATGAGAGGAGGGACTTTATGATCGATGCAATTGCATTTAAAGAATTATATAAGACGGTTTATCAGGATCTGTATCGTTTTGCGCTCTGCATGATGCATCATCCGCAGGATGCAGAAGACGCCGTCAGTGAAGCCGTTCTTTCCGCCTATGAGAACATACATAAATTACGCAAAGAAGAAGCATTCCGTTCCTGGATCTTTCAGATTCTGGCAAATGTGTGCCGCCGGAAGTTAAAGAGCCGTGAACGGACCGAGACCGAGCTGAAAGAAGATCATGCTTCTGCCACATACTGTGACGGACTCCGCACAGATGTCGAGCGTGCTTTTCTTATTCTCGATGAAGACGATCAGCTGATCATCGGCTTATCCGTCTATGGCGGTTACAACAGTAAAGAGATTGGAAAAATGCTAAGGCTGAACCCGAATACAGTCCGCTCCCGCAGAAAGCGTGCCCTCGAAAAGATGAGCTGGCTTCTGAAAGAGTAGGATAAAAGAGTAATAGGAGGTGTTTCATATGACAGATCACGAAAAAGAAATACTGGATAAAATAAAACAATCTACGGAAAAAACTCCTGTTCCGGAAAGCCTTGCACCGGATCAGATTATGAAAATGCTGGAAGAGCATAACAGCACTCAGGCTTCCGGACATATACCGAAAAAGCATGGATTTTCCCGCGGCCACCGGATGCGCGGAGGACTTATTGCTGCCGCACTGGTACTGGTTGTCGGCATTGGCGCCCACATCCGCCAGCAGAATCTTTCTTCAGACTCAGCCACTTTTTCCACAAAAAGCAGTTCTTCAATCGGTACATCCTCCGGTAAGCTTGCTTCTTCCGATACTTTAGAGACGGCAACCGATTATGATGAAGTCTACACATACCTGCAATCTTATCAGGATGAGTTGGATTCTTCATCTGTTACCGGTTCAACCGACAGCGGAATTGTCATGTATTCAAATGAAACAGCCGACAGTGGTGCACGCACCGATAGTTCCAGTTCCTCTTCGGATTCGGCAACAGCCTCTGCACGTGCTGTGGATACTTCATTTTCCGATACCAACGTCCGCACAGAGGGTGTCGGTGAAGCAGACATTGTAAAAACGGATGGAAGTTATCTTTATACACTGAAAGCAAACTCACAGGAAATTTCCATTGTAGATATCCGGTCTGATCAGATGAAGGTTGTTTCCGGTATTTCGCTGAATGAGAATTTTCAGGCATCCGAATTTTACCTGAGTGACCAGAAGCTTTTTGTCCTTGGCAACATGCAGAACACACAGGTTGATTCTGACAGTAAAACCTTGTACCGCGGCAGCTGTACCCGTATCCAGACTTATGATCTGGCAGATATCAATAATCCAAAATCCATCGGAACCGTGGATCAGAGTGGTTACTACCGCACTTCACGTTTTAAAGACGGATATCTGTATGTATTCAGCGACTATTATATTTACGATACGATCACCAAAAAAGATTATCCTTCCTATGTTCCGCTTGTTGGTGACAATCTTCTGAAGCAGTCGGATATCTATCTCCCGACGAACCATGCAGCAGACCAGTACCTTGTTGTCAGCTCCGTTTCCGCTTCCAGTCCGGATAAGGCAGCAGACCAGAAAGCAGTCATGTCTGAGAATGGCGAAGTCTATGTGAGTGAGAACAACATTTATATTTACGAGTATGCGAACAGCAGTATCCTCGCAGATAATCTTGCGGCAAAGAATCAGACGATCCTCCGCAAGCTGTCTTACAATAAAGGAAAACTTTCCGGCTCTGCCCAGGGCAAAGTAAAAGGATATCTGAACGATTCCTTCAGCATTGATGAGTATGACAATACGTTGCGGCTGGTGACAACGGTTACGCATAATGTCGGAAACTCTTCACAGTCCAATTCAGTCTATGTGCTGGATGCAGATTTGAAAACAATCGGTAAGATCGAGGATCTTGCCAAAAATGAACAGGTCTATTCCGCAAGATTTTTGGGCGATACCGGTTACTTTGTAACTTATGAACAGACAGATCCTTTATTCTCCGTAGACTTTTCCGATCCGGAGAATCCGAAGATCCTTGGCAAGCTGAAAATTCCCGGCTTTTCGGAATACCTGCATTTTTACAGTGATAACCTGCTTCTTGGCATCGGTATGGATACCGATGAAAATGGCATTACAAACGGGGTAAAGATCTCCATGTTTGATATCAGTGATCCTTCGGATGTGAAGGAAGTCAGCAAGTACACACTGGATCAGTACTATTACTCGGATGTTTTTTCTGACTACCGTGCAGCACTGGTTGATCCGGAAAAGAATCTGATCGGCTTTCCGCTTTCCGGATCTGCCAACCAGTATGTGATCCTTTCTTACGATAAAGATCAGGGCTTCCAGGTACAGATGCAGGAGGAAGTCAACGGTAATTCTTACCTTGGAACCCGCGGTGTGTATGCAAACGAAAAGTTCTATGTGATCAATGGAAATGCAATTGAAGCATACCGGATGGGAGACTATGTGAAGATAGATGATCTGCTGCTATAGTGCAGCTTTGCAGAAGGAGCTGCCGCTCCGCATGCTTTGTACACCATTCCACATCACCTTATACACCAAAATCGTATATACAAAAACAGGTGCCCACTGGGATATATCACTAAGATATACTTACGTGGACACCTGTTTTATATTTTCATTTACCTGTTATTCCACACCGTTAAAGCAGTAGGTACATACCTGGCATGCATCAATCCCGATTGATTTGATCAGATCATCCAGTCTGTGATAACGAAGTGAAGTGAAATTCTGTCTCTTGCGGATTTCCTCCAGCATTGCTGCATACCGTTCACTGTTCGGATCCGCATATTCACCCAGTACATTGACATCATTGTCGCCTTCCCACTCACGGATGATCCTTCTTGTGATCAGATCCAGGTCTGATTTGGAACGGGAGAAGTTCAAATATTTGCATCCGTACAAAAGCGGTGGACATGCCGGGCGGACATGCACTTCTTTTGCGCCACTCTGATACAGGAACTCTGTCGTCTCACGGAGCTGTGTGCCACGCACGATAGAATCATCGATCAGCAGCAGGCTCCTGTCTTCGATCAGACTATGTACCGGGATCAGTTTCATTCTGGCGATCAGATTACGCTGACTCTGTGTTGTCGGCATGAAGGATCTTGGCCAGGTCGGAGTATATTTGATAAATGGTCTTGCATACGGAATACCTGATTCATTTGCATAGCCTATCGCATGAGCAATACCCGAATCCGGAACTCCTGCAACAATATCCACGTCGATCGAATGGTCATCTCTCTGTGCTAAAAGCTTTCCACAGTTGTAACGCATTTCTTCTACACCAACCCCTTCATAAGAAGAAGTAGGATATCCATAGTATACCCACAGGAACGAACAGATTCTCATCTTTTCACATGCAGGACTTACAGTCTCCACAGATTCCGGTGTCACGTAGACGATTTCCCCAGGTCCCAGCTCTTTGTAATCTGTGTATCCAAGGTTGATATATGCAAAGCTTTCAAAGGAAACGCAGTATGCATTCTCTTTCTTTCCGATCACAACCGGTGTACGTCCGAGAAGGTCTCTGGCTGCATAAATTCCATTCTCTGTCAGAAGCAGAAGCGTCATCGAGCCTTCAACTACTGACTGCACATAACGGATTCCCTCAACAAACGAATCCTTTTTACAGATCAATGCCGCAACCAGCTCTGTAGAATTGATCTGTCCATTGGTCATAGACTGAAAATGTGTATGTCCATTTTCATAAAGATTCCGAATCAGCTGATCCGCATTATTGATCTTACCTACTGTCGTAATTCCAAAGCATCCCAGATGCGACTGGATCAGAATTGGCTGTGGATCATAATCTGAAATACATCCAATTCCAATATTTCCCTTCATTGTATCAACATCTTTTTCAAATTTTGTACGGAACGGCGAATTTTCAATATTATGAATTGCTCTCTTCCAGCCATCACTTCCGTAAGTAGCCATACCTCCGCGGCGGGTTCCAAGATGCGAATGATAATCTGTTCCATAAAAAAGATCCAGATTACATGCTTCTTTTGATGCAACGCCAAAAAATCCTCCCATATCTGTAGGTCTCCTTTCTTTATCCCAATGCCATAGCCTGTATTTTTCATCTATTTTTTAGTGTATCATGCATTTATGGACGGAAACAATAGCAAAACCCCGAATATATTGCAACTGTCTCTTATACACATCTGACGCTGCCGACGACTAGTCGAGTGTAGATC
>ENA-OZAH01000400-OZAH01000400.1-human-gut-metagenome-genome-assembly--contig:-NODE-400-length-20728-cov-5.848014_pt1 | contig 20728 bp, 20 predicted proteins | sample MGYA00243304_ERZ653505 | MGnify/ENA primary metagenome ERZ653505 (study PRJEB26926, sample SAMN06164925) | human gut metagenome | biome: ENVO:00009003; feature: ENVO:2100002; material: ENVO:00002003...
GTAGCGGTCTGCAATTCAAATTGAGGATGGCGAGCACGAATCAACAGCAACGTAGAAAACGGGCACCTTTTATGGTGTCCGTTCGCTTATCAAGACGCGATTGGAAGGTTAATATGATGATGACCGATTGAAAGGAATCTTTGTCAAGTCTTCAAAGAAATTGATTTCGTCTTCGCAGATGATGGGAACCCGAGGTGGCGGCACCTCGGGTTCTTGGTTTCCGGGCAAGCCGGAAACCCCGCAGAAAAGGCATGGGAAAGGGTGCGGCGGCACCCCCTTTTCCATGCCTTTTCTGCTCTCGCACTGATACAATATCAGTGCTCACCGGCCAAGGCCGCTCTTCGAGTTGCAAGATTTGGGAAGCGTATATACAAAGTCACGTAAACGAGACTTTTCCATACACTTCCATCTTGCTCCCGAGCGGCTTTCGGAGCCTTGACGGGAGGACGCTTACGCTTAACGAATCGACAATTTAGGATTGCCGGTTCCCGTTACTCAGCAAAGTGAACCGTCGCTTTCGTGTCATAGTCAAACGGTGGCGGCACCGATACGACTATGAGATTATGAGAAAATACAGAAGGGGAGTGATGAAGGTGGCAAAAAGAGAAACCGCAGTTCTCATCAGATTGTCTGAACGTGAGAAGAGAACGCTTAAGCGGAAAGCCGCGAATTACGGTATGACGGTTTCCGATTACGCCCGGACGCTACTCATCAATTCTGACGATGCGACAATCAAGGTCATCGACACCGAGCCTTTGAAAAAGACGGCACACGAACTCGCGAAGCAGGGAACGAACCTGAACCAGTTCATGAAGTTCTTGAACACCTATGGCATCAAAGTGTTCGATGCGGGGGAAGCGCAGCGCGTCCTCGCGCGTGAGGTGGAGACGTTTATGGAAGTCGCGGAAGCCCTTGCTGCGCTCCGAAGGGAAGCAGACCGCAACAACATCCAAATCCGAATCGACGATTTTGATAACCCAGATGCAGAGCAGGAAGGATAAAGAATCCCGATTACCCAAACATGGAAACGGATATCCAGAAGCCGTTACTGACAAGTCCACCGTTTGACGGAGTTTGGAACGGAGCAGCGCAAGATGGGCGAAGAGAAAAAGGCAAAAAACGAATGGGTGCATTTCCGGGAGCTTCGCGCCCGGTGCCCCGTCTGCAAGAAGGTTGCCCATGTTGCGTGCAAGAACGGAACGTATTTTTTCGTTCACGATGCCTACGACCCGTTTGCAAGGCACAACGCAGTGGAGACCACCGAGCCAGTATTTAAGATTCTCTTTGACGGGTTCGTGAGTGTAAACGGAAGGGAGCCGGTAAAGTCTGGGAACCGGACACTCACGAATGAAGCGATGATGCAAGATATGTTTCCACGGAAGGGAAAATGAAAATGGAAGGAATCGAACTCTACCCGCACAATCAGAAAGCCTACGATAACCTCTGTGCCATGCTCAGGGATAGCAACCGTGCTTGTGTCGTGCAACCAACCGGCACGGGCAAATTCGTCATCATTGCTAAGATGGCACAGGACAATCCGGGAAAGAACTTCCTTCTTCTCGGTACCAATAATTACATGTACATCGACCAGATGGCGAACCTTTCCGATATCGCTCCCGGATTCACTCCGAAGAATCTGCAATTTATGACCTATGCAACCGCAATGGCTAAAGCAAGATGCGGGGATGAGATTCCGCGGTGCGATGTGATAGTGGCAGACGAGTTCCATCACTGCGGGGCACCTGAATGGGGAAAGGGCGTTCAATACGTTGTGGAAAATAATCCCGATGCAAAGATAGTCGGATTTTCCGCAACGCCCATTCGTTATTCGGACAAAGGGCGCAACATGGCGGATGAGATGTTTATTGGAAATCTTGCAAGCAGCATGGAGCTTGAGGAAGCATGGCTTGACGGCGTACTTCCCATGCCGAAGTACGTCATAGCACTTTACGATGCGCCGAAAGAGCTAGGGGAGTTAAAGGTATCCATCGAAAAGGTGCGCGAGAAGAAGAAATACTCCAAATTCGTCAAGAAGTATGAGGAGTTGCGACGTTCTCTTCAAGATGCGGACGGCATCGACCGTATCATCGCAAAGCATCTCAAGAAGCGCGACAGCAAGGTCATCGTATTCTGCCCGAACCAAAAGAAGCTACAGGAGTTCATGCTTCTTCGCCGCGAGTGGTTCGGTCGTGTGAACAAGGAGGTTCACGCATATAAGACCACGAGTGCAGACCCTTACGGTTCCCGTGACTTTCAAGAGTTCAAAGAGGACAGCAGCTCGGCGTTGAAGGTGCTCTACTGTATCAATCAGCTTAATGAAGCTGTTCACGTCAAGGGAATCGACGCAATCGTTATGGTGCGCCCCACAAAGTCCCCCGTTATTTTTCAGCAGCAGCTCGGGCGTGCCCTCACATCCGGTGGAAACAGAACGCCACTTGTATTCGACCTCTGCAACAATTTCGGCTCCCTCGGCGGCATCGCGGGGATGCAAGAGCGCATGGAACGCGCCTATGAAAAGAAGAGCGAGCAAGGAGAAAAGCCGATATATGAACCGAAAGATTTTCATGTCATCGACGAGATAAAAGACCCGCGCGAGCTTGCAGAAGAGCTGCGCGAAGCGCTTAATCCGTCAACGACCATTGACGAAAAGATATCCTTCTTGGAAGAGATAGCCGCACAAAATGGAGGGCAGCTATGAGCGATGCCAAGAGAACAAAGAATTATATTGTCTTCAAGCTGAGGAAGAACTATCGGGAAGGAAAGCTCGATACTTCACAGGTTGCGCGTCTCAAGGCAATCGGCTTTGATTTCGATGGTGCGGTTTTCAATGCGTCCAAAGACAGCCTTGCCGTACAGTATCCTGCGATTGCTGAGGAATGGGACAAAGAACGAAACGGGGAGCAAACGCCGTGGAAGGTCAGACCCCTAGCAACAAAGAAGGCGTGGTGGAGGTGCCCGCATTGCGATAGACCGTATCGACTGGCAATCCGGTCGAAGGTCATCAGCAACAGCGGATGCCCTTACTGTGGATATGGCGGAGAACGTGCAGCAGTTTCTCTTCCGGTCATCCGGCTGGATACGTTAAAGAGCTATCCGAGTATCAGTAACGCGCAGCTTGAAGTCGGTTATTCGTTAAAAACAGCTATTGACAAATCAAAGCTAGACAGGAACGGAATCGCTTGGTGCTACCTTATCGACTACGAGTTGGGCAGGATTCCCGATTTTACGAAAGGGAATCAGGTCACGCCGGTTATTTGCCTAGAGACAGGGAAACGATTCGAGACGCAAAGCCAAGCGGAAATAGAGCTTGGAATCAGCAGGGGTAGTATATGTCGCGCTCTGAACACCGGCAAGACCGCGAAAGGGTATCACTGGATTAGAGAGAGCGAATACAGTGAAGAGAAAGCAGCCGCCGCGAGAGCGGAGAGTGCTCCTTATAGAGTCGTCTGCCTTGAGACGGGTACGCGATACAAAACCTATGCCGATGCGGGAAGGGACTTAGGTGTCGAAGAAGACAATATCCAGCAAGCAGTAAAAAGCAAATCACATTATGCGAGAGGGTACCATTTTGTAAACAGCGATGAATACAGCACGCTTGCTAAAGGGGAAATCGAGAATATCCTCAAATGGGACGGAAGAAGCCGCACTGTGGTCTGCGTTGAGACCGGAAAGCGCTATGAGTCCATCAAAGCCGCTTCGGCGGAGTATGGAGACAGACAGGTAAACGCCCGGTCGAGGATTGGCCATTGCTGTAAAAATCCCTATCGCACCTTTGACGGCAAACATTGGTGCTATCCAGATGATTTGGAGTCAAGAATAGACAATGCCGAAGAATATGCGGTACCGAGAAAAACAGCCGTACAGTGCTTAGAGACCGGAAAGATGTATGAATCCATCGCAGATGCTTCACGAGATACAGGAATAAACCACAACTCGATAAGGGCGGTAGCGCGAGGTGATAGACACAAGGCCGGGGGATACACGTGGGAGTACGTGAATCCGGCACCTGACAAGCGCGATAACAGAGGGTGCAACCAACCAACAGCAAAGAAGGTGCGCTGTGCGGAAACCGGCAACCAGTTCGTTTCGCTCAGTGACGCAGCAAGGGCAGTAGGGTTACGAAATGGCAATTCGATAAGCAGGGCTATCGACAGAGGTGGCACGGCAGGAGGTTATCACTGGGAGTACCTAGACGAAAAAAAGAGGTGAGCACAGATGACCATCATCAAGCAGACGGGCGTGCAGAGTAACGGGCACATGAAGAACCTGCGCGGCTACATCAACGATGACCGCAAAGTGCTCGTGCGCGATTCCCTCAACATGGACGGCTGTACGAACCCGAAGCGCTGGGCGCACCACATGTGGATGACGCGGGAGATGTACGGTCACAACAAGTCAGCACGGCGCGTGAGGGACAAAAAGACCGGGGAACTGAAAGATGCCAAGAATACGGTTCTCTACCATCAGATTCTCGGGTTCAACCCAGACGAGTGCGACCTAAACGGCGGCAGGCTCTCACCCGAAGACTGCATGAGGTACGCAAAGGAATATGTCGGGAAATACTACCCGAACCAACAGATAGTGATGGCACTACACAACGAATACTGCAAGGCGGACAAGACCCATCGCTATGCCATCCATATCGTCATCAACCGTACCGACCTCTCCACGGGCAAGCGGCTCGATGAGGGGAGCGGGAAAAGCGCCAAGGTGAAACGTGCCAGCCGCATCCGCGACCTCGACCACGAGTGGGGGTTGAAACAGGTCGTGGAGGGCGAGCGCAATTCCTCCGTCCACAAGAAGCAGCCATCCCGTATCGAGAAGGAACTTGCGGCACGCGGCATCGACTCCTATAAGACGAACTTGCGAGAGCTGTGCCGCATCGCCGCCGGGGAAGCGGAGAACATCTATGATTACCGTGAGCTTCTGGAATCATGGGGCGTTGACACGGAGTTCAAGAGGGGGCGCATGTACGTTACCGACACGGACAACAACCGCTATGCCTTCTCCGTGGCGAAGCTCGATGCAGACCTCGGAACGAAGGGGCTGGAAGCTGCGTTCACGGCGAATGTGGCGAAATCCATCCATGCGGAAGGAAGCGCAGCCGTTGCGGAGAAGAGGGATATCGAGCAGCAAAAGGCGATGGCAACGGAAACGAAGGAGAGGTACCTTGCGCAAATCCGAAGCGTCTACCGGAAGTACCGCAAGGAGATACGCGGTATGGAGGGCATGGAAATCGTGGATATCCCCAAGCTGAAACTCCCGCGTCCCGATTCAGATATCGCGGACGATTCGGAGGTCAAGCGCCTGATTCTCGCCTGTTGGCGCGGAGCCGACGAACTCAGGGCGGAAGTATCCTCGACGGTCATGCCGAAAGGGAAGAAGAACGGCGGAAACGCCGGGAGCGGCGGTTCCCAGCGGGCGCAACAGGTACCTGCGCAGGAACGCCCGGAACCGAACAAGGAGAACGGCGAGCGTTAATTAAAAAGCGGCGCGGGCGGGATGTTTTGCCTGCGCCGCTATACGGGTTGCGAGAATCGGCATAAAAGCGCCCGCCGTTCCCTTAATGTCGCACATCAGGGAGCAGCGGGCTAAAGCAAGAAAGTTTCTCCACGAAGGAAGAAAACACGTTCAGTTTACCTCACTATGCGTTCGCGTCAAGCTGATGCTTGAGATTCGACACCTTCAACCACTGGAGAAGGAAGGCAATGGGCGCGAATGCAGCCGGGATGAAAAGAAGAAGCGTCGCTATGAGGAGCAGTCCGAGAGCGTTGCCCCACACGAACAGCTTTGAGCGCTTGATTGCACGCCATGCAGCGATGTAGCCAGCCGGTACCGTGCCGACGTAAAACCCGGTAAAGGCTGTTGCAGCCAGCACGACTGGAACGAGTGCAATGATTCCAATTGCACCCGTCTGAGTTATCAGGGCAGGGGAATTAACGAGAAGCAAAAGGAAAACAACTATCGCCGTTATCGCCCCGACGATATAGAGGAACTTCTTCATCAAATCGAAGACTCGTTTTTCCTCATCATATTCGGCGCGAATTGCCATGGTGTTGTCTTGGTATATCGGGTGTTGATAGGTTCGCATTGTATGACCTTCTTTCTAATGTTCTGTATGCAAGTTCTTTGACGGTTGCCCGCTGTTGCTATCACATAGTAGCTTGGCGGAAGCATCTTTCATGTCCGCGACTTCGGAATCGAGGAAATCGGGAGTATTTGGTTCTTTGGTCTTTGCCGCTGCCGGGGTTAGGCGATGAAAACTCGGTTGATTCTCGATGAAGTCGATTGCCGAATCCATTTGCATCATGACACCCTTGACGATGCTTTCGATACGGGCGGGCGGCATGTTCGGGTTTTGCGAGAGAATTGCACGGGCTTCATCGGCGAATCCGTCAAGCCTGTCAGGCTCGAACCACTCGAAGCCGGACAGAAGTTGCAGTTGCCTGTCCGGACAGAGTCCTCGGCCAAAAGGTTTTGCAATATATGCATAGTCGGCGGGTAAGTCCAATGATTCAGAATCACACCAAAGGCAATTACCAGTGTCGAATATCGGAGCAAACCGGGTGTATGCAAGCGTCTCCACATTACGGATGACACCGAAGTTCTGATAATGACGGTCGAAGTTGCCGACGATGTAATCGCAGGTCAGCATTTTCGACAGATAGGTTTCCACATCCTCAAGTCCAAGGCTTTCAAAGCACGAGACGAGGAATTGGTAATCGTTCTGCGAGTTGGGTTTCTTGTGGTTCTGGATGATATGCAAGGCTGGAATCAGCTCCTCATCTTCGCCCAGCATATTCGGACACGCGCAGTAGGTGCGCTTCCCTTCTTGATGAAGGGAATAGGGAACATAATCCGTGTCCGTCAGAAGACGCTTGTGCAGATGCGTGGCGATGACCTCGTTGTAGACCTCTTGGTTCACGAATCCGGTTCCGCTCTTCACGAGCATACGCACGCCGTTTAAGATAGTCCACTTCTTGTTCAGGTCTCCGCCGACCGTGGAGTTCGGTGACATGAGGTTCGGATTGTCACTCGAAGAGTCCTGCCCCAGAGTCAGAAGCCCGAGGTCTTCCGTGAAGTCGTTGTCGAAGAAGTTGATATCATCCCAGTTCTGCGGATTCTCCGGGTCGTTAATCCAGTAGCGGTCGGAGAGGGAAAGCCCGAAGTTCTTTTCCGCCAGAGCGAGCGTGCTATCGACATGCAGCTCGGCAATGAGCCGCTGTATCTGGGCACGGGACGCTGGAATTGCCCGCCTGAGCCACCAGCCGTCGAGTGCAGCCCTTGTCGGGTTTCCTTTCATATCGAGAATCGCGGGAGGAGCGAAGTCAAGCTCGCGCCGCTTTAGTATCTTCACGACATGGTGCGTGTCGAGGTTGTAAAGGAAATCGAGAACAGGTCGGTTCTTGTTCATCAGCGTATAGCGCTTATCGTCCATTGATGCGTCACATCCTTCCTTATATCCATATATGGATAGTGAGTCTATTTTACTATATTGCTGGGTTGCTTTCAAGCTGGTTTGTTGTCTTATTTGTGCGGGATATATGGAGTATCGTCTTGAAGATTTATCTGGTTTGGTGGTATGATATATTACTAGTAATCAAGCTAGACGGAAGAAAGGAGATACCATGGCGGGTAAGCCACAGGCGGAGAAAGCCGTTGAGCGTTTCCCGGAACTCGGGTGTTTCGCGGTTGCGGTGCGCCGCATCGTGTACGAGAAGGGGATGACGCTCGACAACGCCATCAAGAAAAGCGGAATCAGCAAATCCGCTTGGTTTGCCGGAATGGCCGGAAGCGGGGGAAAGCCGACGCGTCTGCCGAGTCTTGCGTCCTTTTTCGCTATCGCGGACGGTCTCGGAATCACGCCCGAGGAGCTAATTGCCGCGATGCGGAAGGAAGCCGAAGTGCGTGAGAAGAGCAATGGGGAGAGGGCTGAGAACGATGAGTAGGATTTTCATCACCATGGGGAGCGCCCACTCGAAAGCCGCAAATGTAAACCCCGTGGACGGCATCTGGTGTTCCGACTGCGGATGGGCTGGGCGCGTCGAGGAGGATATGACGGATTCTGAGGAGAGCGAAGAGCCGCTGTTCGAGGAGTTTTCCGAATATGTCCCGAAGTTCTGCCCGAACTGCGGGGTGAACCTGCGTGAACCCTAGAGGTGTCCAGACAAAGGGACACCTGATGCGGTAGGCTGTTCCTGTTCGATAGGAAAGACCGGCAAGGTCGAGGAGAGAGATGGAAAAGGAACGTTTTCTTGTCGAGGTGACGGTGAAGGGCGAGAAGGGTTGGAAGGCGATACACATGTGCGGGAGCATGGCGGATGCCGTGCCGGTCGCGGATGCGGTGCACAACCTCTCCTATCTGCTCGACACGCCCATCGCTATCCGCGTGCGCGAGAAGAGGGGCAAGGGTTTGGAGGGCTGACGGATGGAAAGGAGCGAAGATTACATGGCAAAGCATTTTAGCGAGGTGAAGAGGGAGCTTGAGCAGCCGGACGGGCATATGGCCGGTATCGGCCAGCAGCTTAAGCTCTCTGAGGAAGCGAGGGATGCCAGAAACGCCGGACGAAGGCTTGAGGACGAGAACGACGAGACCGACCTCATCGGAACCGTGAAGAAGCTGGAAGACCTTATCGCCGAGCAGCGCCGGAGCAACGAACGCATCGCAAGGGAGATGCGCGGCATGGTTTCGGAGATGAAGGATGTGCTCGAAAAGGTCGAGGAGCTGAGAAACGGCGCGGCGGACGCGCAGCATCAGGCGAATCAGATGGCGCTCATGGGAGTTGCGAATGCCCAGCAGAAAGCTGGGGAGATGACCATAAAGAACGTCGAAGAGGTGACTGCAAGGAGCAGGAAGGTCATCGACTCGATGGTAGAGGAATCCAAGAGACGCATTGAGCGGCTTTCGATGGTGACGCTTCCAGACAGACTGTTCTACTACTGCAAGTGGATGGCGGTCATCCTCGTTCTCATCATTCTCGTGCATGTCCTATGGGGTATGCTGGTGTAGAGACCTACCGGTAATATAGATAGCAGGAAATCTTCTTATAAGACAGAAAGGACTGACAGAAATGAAGAAAGACAGCAATATGTTTAACGACAACAGCATCGAGACTGAGGGTGTCCCGGCGGACAAGACCGCCGAAATCCCGAAGGTCGTGGATTCAACGGAGGAGGAGAACGCTAAGAAGCCGATTATGCTCTTCGGGCGCGAGTTCTCCCGCAAACAGGTCTGCGCGGCTGGTGCAGGAATCCTCTGTGCGGCGCTTCTCATCGGCGGCGGTGGATATGCCATCACACATGCGGATTGGACGGGCAAAGCGAACGTCCCTGCGGTGTCCCAGTCAAAGGACGATGAGGAGCAGGACATGGTGCTTTCCCTTGAGGTGAAGGCTGACGGCTGGGATACGGAAACCTCCACGCCCGTCATCGCCCATATCGAGGATGAGGACGGGAAAGTAGACTTCTACACTGCTATCGCCGCGAACAAGCAGGTGACCGTGAAGGTCGGTGAGTCCGGTACCTACACCGTGACCCTCATCCCGCCGGTGAACGCGGACGGCTCCACCTATAAGGCAGCGTCCAGTAAGGTCAAGGCCGGGAAAGATGACAAGAAGACGAACGGTACCGTCATCACGCTCGAAAAGGTGGATGCGGACAAGGTGACGAAGGATGACCTGACCGCCGTCGCCAAGAACGTTGCAGCAGCCGTGAAGAAGGGCGATTCCACCCTGACCGGGGACAAGGGCGCTGAGGTCGTGAAGAAGTTCGAGGACAACATCAAGAAGAACCCGAACGCCGATACCGATGCCGTCGAGAAGGAGACCGAGAAGGCTCAGGAGACCGCCAAGGAAGAGAAGTCCGACGCGAAGACCCCGGAAACTTCCGACAGCAAGAAGAGCGATTCAGGCTCATCCAACGGTTCCAAGAAGGATAATGGGAAGACCACAGGCAGCTCCGATAATTCTGGAAACAAAAGCAATTCATCTTCCAAGAAAGACGAAGGAAAATCCGATAGCAAGCCGAGTGGCGGCAACAGCAGCAACTCCGGCTCAAACACCAATTCAGGCAGTTCATCGAAAAAGGATGACACCCCGGCGCATGTTCATAAGTATGATATCTACCATCCTGCGGTGACTCATACGGAGAAGGTGTACCATCCCGCAGTGACCCATACGGAGAAGGTGTACCATCCCGCAGTTACCCATACGGAAGAGCGCTCAATTTGCAATGGCTGCGGAGCAGATATCACGGGCAATGAACAAGCTCATGCGTATAATGCACTTATGGCAGGCAATAAAGCATGTGGCGCATATCATACGGTATACAATACCGTAACAGATTCTGCGGCATGGGAGGAAACGGTTACGATTACAGATTCTGCGGCATGGGAGGAAACGGTTACGATTACAGATTCTGCGGCATACTACACTTGTTCCTGCGGTGCTCGGAAATAGGGGATTTCATGTTTACGGATATACCTCACGATTACTGCAATGAAGAGACCGGGCTACCAGTAAAGAATCACCTTCCGCCTGAGCTTGGCGCACAATTCAAGACGCGTAAGCAATGGCGCGAGTGGGGATATGAACCAAAACCCGGAGAGCAGGGTCATCGGATGCATCCGAGTTCGCTTGCCTATCGCAGCTATGTCTATTTCCATGAGAGCGAAGTATGCTCTTATGCTGGAACGGAACCGGCGGATGATGTAAGGTATCAGACTCATGTGAGCAAAAAGACCGTCGCGCTTGAAGAATGTACCGGCCATGGAGGTCTAGCGGCAATCGGCTGGAAAGAGCCTAGACCGTATCGTGCAGGATGACAAGACTAACAGTTAGAGAGTCCATATAGATGAAAAGCCCCGACCAAATGGCCGGGGCTTTTTTCTAATGCTCGTTATTCAGGTCTTTCGGTGGTTCCAACCCGTTCCGTTTCGATAGCTCTGCTGTCGCACTCTTCATATCACCGATTTCGGAGCCGAAGAAATCAAGCTCCTCAAGTCCAAGCGAATGGGTGGGAACCGGAACGATGATGCCATGGGAACCCTTGATATAGGAGAGGGCATCGTGGCGCTCGCCGACCTCGGTGACCGACGCGGCGAGAAGGGAATCCTTGAACCAAGGATATCTTTGTTGCAATTTCTCCATGATGGCCATCGCCTTGTCAATCGGCATCACCGCTATCGACTCATACCCGGAATACTGGGTATGGATGAATCCGTTGTGCTCCATGAAAATGCGGATAAGCGACCAAGCTCCGCGCCAAGCGTTCGGTCTGATAGAGTTGTAATTTTCACTGAGCGCAGCCGTTCCCAAATCGAAGTGAAGTTCCTTGCGGGTCTCGGGGCGGAGGGGAAGCGATAATTGCATTCCGTTTTCAAGAAACTCCTTCACATCATAGCTTTCACCGATTTCCGTGAAGGTGGCTGCTTTCACGCATCTTTGAAACCAAGGAAACTCATCCATCATCTTATCTACGGTGCCATAGGCGCGTTGATAGGACATGACGATATTTTCAGCCGATTCATACCCTGAATATTGTGGCTTTTCAAAGCAATGGGATTCCAGAAAGTCCTGAATGTCTGACCATGGATTCTTTTTACCAGTATAGAAGCGTTCAACAGATTTGTTGTCTAGGTCGAAATGAAATGCTTTCCTATCAAGTTCCATTTGGAATCCTAAGTGTAAATGCGGTTAGTCGTAAATACGTTCCGGACTGATATCCCGGATTATCTGTAGGTAGTCTTCGCCCTCCGGTTCATTCATGTCCTCATAGGTACGCCAAGACTTAATGTTCTGCATGACCCAAGACTGTTTAGAAAGGGCGGCGCAAACAGGGCACTGCGCCCCGAACTGCACCTCGCGGCTCTTTGCCTGCCAAGTGCCAAGGCCTATGCGGACATTACCCATCTGCTCCGCGTATTTTCCCACGCAGTCGTAGAGGTCATCTACGTTGTAGCCGTTCCTTTTTGCCTTCTCCTCATCAAACTCGATGGTGAAGCGCCAAGGTCTCTTTTCCATTTCTGCCATACCTATCGTCCTTTCTGCCAGATGGCTGTTATCATATGTTACCATTATACTATAATGCCGGTATTACGGCAATATGGAAATTGAACACACGTTCTTTTTGGCAAACGCATGTTACAGAACGGTGGAGAGAACGTTTTCCGGCATCTCGCTTTCCTGCTGGTGTTCGGATGCGCTTGCCATGTCATGACTCTCCCCGGCGAGCGATACCTCCTCTTCCAGTTCCGGTGCGTCAATCTCGATGTTCTTTCCAAGCTCCTCCTCGTAGCGCTCCATGATGAAGGTGTCCGCGTGGTCTGCCTTCGATGCGGCTTTGAAGAGGTAGGATGGGTCGTTTTCCAAGGCGCTCATCCAAGATTGCAGATAGGAGACGTGGTTCTCGTAGAACTCGCCCTCCAAATCGGTGCTCTGGATACCGAGGTCTGCGGAAAGGAACAGGCTTCCAAGCTCCGCGACCAGCTCTTCCTCAGCATAGGAGGGGCTTCCGAACTGGGTGTCGAGTTCACGGGCGAGGGCGGATGGGTGTCCGGTGGAGTGGGTCATCTCATGCAGCAGGACGCGGGTGAACGCTTCATCCGAGCGAAAGGTCTCTCGCGGGGCGATGAGGATGCGGTCGGTAGCCGGAGAGTAGGCGGCACTTCCGAGGTAGCCGCTGCTCTCGATGACGGGGCATCTGGAAGACTCCTCAAGGTTCTGTGCGATGGTTGCCGTTCGGTCGTTCAGATGGACGGGAGCGTTCTCCGGCGGGATGCCCTCGATATCCTCCGCATTGAAGACGTTCCAGTAGCCCACGAGCTTCGGGTAGCGTCCGGCAAGCTCCTTCTCGCCGGTATCCTCGTTTTCCTTGTAGAAGGCGAACTGCTTCCATTTCTCGATGAGCGCGGACTTGGCACCCTTTTTCACATGCCAACCGGCATCCTTTATCTGGTTGAAGGTAGCCCACCGGTTGTCCGTGTAGCCGCGCATGAACCCGATGAAGCCAAGATGCACTCGGTTTCCGCCCTGATACACGGTGCCGGAGACGGGGTTGTGCGGTGTTAGGGAGGGCAGGTACGGTTCTGCCCAACGAAGCCCGTCGCGCTTCATGTCCTCGATGATTTTCTCAACGACCGCCTGACGCTGGTTATCAATAATCTCCGTAGGAGTCTGCTTCTGCTTAGATTTCATCATGGTCTCCTTTCCGGGAAAGCTCATTGAAATTATACGATAGCTGCCGCTTTTCCGACATGCTCTAAGAAAACGACCCCACAGAATCGAATCTGCGGGGTCTTGGCGGTAGGTTTGTAGCGTGAGTGCGAACAGATTGAAACCTGTCCTTATTCGGCACCAGAGCCAGTCTGACGGGATTCGGTCGAACCAGTTTCCGTTTGCGTCTGTTTTTGGTCGATACTGGTGGTCACGACCGTCCGCTCATTCTGCTTCCAGAAGTTATAGGAGCAGGAGACGAGGGAGATGACCTGATTCGGTTCGGAATCGGTATCGAGTACCATGGCGGCAGATTCCCGCGAGGAATCGTACCAGTTCCGAAAATCCGAATCACCGGTAAAGACCGTCCGTTTGGTCGGCTCCCATCCCTTCACGATATTCGCGAAGCGCACGGTGTAGCGCATCTTGGTGTTTGGGGTTTGGATGAGTACCGCCTGATGTTCAGAAGCGAAGGATTTATCGCTATACCGTTGGATGTTGCCGAAACAGGTGACCGCGTTCCCGAGGGTCAGGCTGTGTCCGAGGATGACGGCATTCGGACTTTGAAAGCCCTCCTTCTCGCATTCTGCGTCGAGATAGAGCGCACCCAAGGGATTGTAGTTCCGGTAGATATCGTGATGCAGGTAGTAATCCGGGTCAGATGCGTGGGCTTGCAGGACGGGATGGTTGATATCCGTCCCCGGCACGGTTATCCATCCGATAACATCCCCGTTCACGCTCTTCCAGTAATCCCAATCAACAGTAGGGAACTCGGATTCCCGACCACCTGCGCTTTCCGTGGCGGTTTCCTGCGGCGTGCCGTTCGGTGACGGTGAGGGACTTGCATCCCGATAGAAATGAAGCAGCACGCCGAAAAGGATGGCAGCGACGGCCAAGAAGACCGCCGCTGCCGCAAAAGCCGCACGGGATTTCCGGTTATGATTTCCCAATCTGGCCATCTGAGTTACTTGGCGGCATCCGATGTGGCCTGCGGGGCATCCTCCGTCGCTCAGCAGGTGGTGCAGACCAGCTTGTCGATGACCGTCTCATCGTAAGCCGGGGTGTCGGTGACCTGTTTGTCATAGCCCTCGCTCACCATGACCTCATCGGTGATGGGGACGTTGGTAGAGTAGCCGGAGTGACCGGTCTGCTTGATGTGGTCATCGGCCTTGCCGTCGATGACCTGCTTGCACTCATTGCAAACGGTATGGTAGGTGGTCAGGTTCTGGTAGACGGGTGCCACGTGCTCCGTGTGCGTCACAGCGTCATGGTGGACGGTCTTGTAGGTGATAGACCAGTCGTGGATGTGAGACTTCTCTTTGCTCTTAGAGCCGTCCTTCGCAGACGCGTCGGAACCGCTTTCCTTGGAATCATTCGCCTGTACGGATTCGGCCTTGGAATCTGCACCGGTTTGGTGGCCGATGCCATAATAGGCACCGCCGCCGATGAGCGCGACGAGGGCAAGGCCGCAGATGGCGGCAATGACCTTCCGGTTATGCGGCTTCTTCTCGCTTTCCGGGTTCGCGTGCATGTTGTTCCCATCCGCAGGTGATTCGGTGGAATCTCCGTCGTTCATCTCGATATCGTTCTCTTTATCGTCCTTCATGGGTGTATCCCCCTTTCAAATTAAAAGGAAGGCAGGGTGCCGAAGAGCTGGCACCCTGCCGGTTTCAGGCGTTACGGGCACTAGGCTTCGGTGTTATCCTCTGCGCTCTCGTCCGCATCGCCCTTGGTGGTCTTGCGGCTCTTGATGCCGTAAGCGGTCGCGCAGCCTGCGGCAATCAGGAGGATGCCGATGGCGATGGCGATGTTCGTCATGTCAACGCCGGTCTTTCCGTAGGTGGAGCCTGCCGGGGTCGAGGTGACGGTCACGGACTGTCCCTCGTCGTTGATATCCTTATGCTCCGCCACGGTAACGTCCGTGGTCTTGCCGTCGATATCGCTCTGTTTGGTCAGCTCCTCGAAGACAACCAGTGTATGACCGTCGAGGGAGGTTGCATCGAACTCGCCGAGGTTGATGGAGACCGTGCCGCTCTCACTGTTCGGCGTGAACTTGAGTTCGGCGGTTACGCCCTTGTCGGCAACCTTCAAAGGTTCGCCGGTCTTCTTATCCATGAGCGTGGCATGGAGCGTGTACTCCTTGCCGGGGATAAGACCCTCGTACTTCACCTCGTCAGTGATGACGGCATCCTTGCCAGCCATCAGTTCATGGTCACCGTCGGACTTGTCGGTCGCGGTGGTACCGATGGTACTCGGGGCGAGTTTTACCGTCTGTCCCTCGTTGTCCTTATCGCATTCGCTCGCGACGATGGAAACGGGAGTCTCATCGGAAGCGTTCTCGATGCTGCCCTTGAACATGACCTCGAAGACCACGAGGTTCTTGGTCTCGCCGGACAGGCGGTCGATAACGTCGTTGGAGTTGAAGGTGTAATCCATGTCGATGGAACCGGACTCCTTCTCAGGGGTGAACTCCGCCGTCTTGTAGACAAGGCAGGAGAGGAGGTCTTTGTTCTCCTCAGCATATGCCTTGACCTTGGCGAGGTCGATGGAAGCGGTCGGGAGCTTCTTTGCGTTCGACCAGTCGATACCGTTATCGGTAACCTCGACCTCATCGGCCTTGTAGGTCTCCTCGACATTACGGACGGAGCTTGTGCCGCCGTCTGCGGTGGCGCTGCCGCTACCCTCCAGACCGGTGAGCTTCCAAGTGCCGTCTTCCTGCTCGGTGAGAGTCTGGGTGTCGGTCTTGACAGTCCAAGTGCCGTCCTCGTTCTCGGTGCGCTCGGAAGCATCATAGGTGTAGGAACCGTCCGCGTTCTTGACGATGGCGGCACCGTTGCCCCAGTCCTTGTCCTTAACCTTGATGGAGTAGGTGTTCGACTGGAAACCGAGCACGTTCATCAGGCCGGAGGTGAACTTGGTGAGGTCATCCTCGGTATACTTCTTCGCACCTTCGCCGGTCAGCACGGGAAGACCGGTCTTTGCATCCATCAGGATACCGGCCATGGTGTAGGCCTTGCCGGTGAGCACATGGTCGTACTCCACCTTGTCGGTGACGGTGGACTCGGCATCGGCGATAACGGTCTTGTCACCATCGAGCTTGTCCGTGGCTGTGGTACCAATCTCGGAAGTGTGCATGGTGACCGTCTGGTCTTCATCCTCGATATCGCTATGGGAAGCAATCTCCTTGTCCTTGTAGGACAGGGACTCGAAAGCGACCACCGGCGTGTTGTCTTTCAGGAGCGACCCATCGAAGGTGAAGGTCACATCGACGGTGCCGTAGGTGTCCTCGGGAACGAACTCGGTCTCGGCGGTGACGGGGTTGCCGTCGGCATCGAGGAGCTGCTTCTTGGTGACCTTGCCGTCCTTGTCGGTGACCTTCTCGTAGAGGGTACCGGAAACCTTGTAGGTCTTGCCGGGAGTGACGTTCTTGTACTTCACGGTATCGACGATAGTAACATCGCCCTCACCGATGAGGTTCTTATCACCATCAAGGGCATCCGTTGCGGTAGTGGAGAGCTTGGGCTTCGTGATGATGACAGTCTGGCCGGAATCATTCACGTCGGCATGGGAAGCAATCTCATTGTCGTTGTAGGACAGGGACTCGAAGGCAACGAGAGAGGTACCTTCCTTGAGCGAACTGCCATCGAAGTAGAAGGTCACATCGACGTTTCCATAGGAGTCCTCTGCGGTAAAGTTTGCTTCCGCAGTGACGGGGGTACCGTCCTTGTCTTTGAATACCTTCTTCGTGACCTTTCCGTTCTTGTCAAGAACCTTCTCGTAGAGGGTACCGATGACCTTGTAGGTCTTGCCGGGGGTCACGTTGTTGTAGTGGACGGTATCGCGGACAGCGACATTTTCCTCACCCGTAACCGTCTTGTCACCGTCGGCAGCATCGACGGCGGTGGTGCCGATAACGGGAGCCTTCACGGTAACGGTCTGGTCAATGTCGTTGATATCCTTGTGGTCGGCAATCTCGATACCGTTCGTGGCAACAGTCTCGAAGGCGACGAGCTTGGTGCCGGTCTTGATGCCGCTGGCATCGAAGGTGAAGGTCACGGTCGCGGTACCGCTTTCGGCATCTGCCGTGAACTCCGCAGTCGCGGTGACGGGGTTGCCGTCGACATCCACGAAAGCCTTCTTGGTGGACTTGTCCATAAGGGTTCCCGTGAGCGTGTAGGTCTGCCCGGCGGTAAGCCCGGTGTAACGGACATAATCGGTAACGGTAACATCACCCTCAGCGGTGACGGACTTGCTATTGTCCGCATCGCTCACGGCGCTTGTCGAGAGCTTCGGCGTGAACACGGTCACCTGCTGGGAAACGTCGGATTTGTCCCTATGCTCGGCGAGCTTCGCACCCTTTGCATCGGTAAGCGTCTCATAGACCACGAGGGTCTTCCCCTTGAGGTCGTAGGAATCGAAAGCGTAGTCAAGCGTGACGGAACCTGCGGAGTCCTCAGCCGTGAAGGTCTTCTCGGCAGTGATAGCCTGACCGTTAACCGTGACGGCATCGCCGGTAGCGGCATCATGCAGCTCACCGATGACGGTGTAGGTCTTACCCGCGACGAGATGGCTGTACTCTACCTTGTCGGAAATCTTGACGGTGCCGACCCCAACGTAATGGTCGCTATCAGAAGCGTCGTAGGCGGTGGTGTGGATTTCCGGCTCCGGGTCATCGAAGGTGCCGAGGTCGATGGTCTTGGCATCACGGGTCACAGTAACAGTCGTGTTGATGAGCGCATAGCCCTCATTAGCGGAGCAGCGAAGCTCTTCGACGGAATAGGTGTCAAAGGGCAGGGCACCGAGCTTGTTGTCCGCCTTGACGGCATCGGAGGTGGAAGTGGTGCCGTTCCCATCGAGCACGCTGTTGTTGCCGAACCAGAAACCGGCGTTAGCATCGAGCTTCGTGCTGTCGATGGTGTCGCTTGCGGTCAGCGCCCAATCGTTCGCGTTGGTGTTCGAGTCATGCGCGTTCCAAGAGGACGCGGAGTTGAAATAGCCGTTCTCGTCGGTCACGGCGATGTGGGACTCGCCGGTTGTGAGGGAGGTCACCTTGAAGGGCACGCCTGCAAGGCGGTCGGAACCGTTGTCGGCTTTCTTAGTGAACTCGATATCGGAACGGTAGACCTGCTCGGCAACCTCCGGGGCATTGTAGGTGATAACACCTTCAACGGAATTGTTTTCCTGAATCTTCTGGAAAGACACTTCATCAGACTTTACGTAGCCCATTGGGGCTTTAGTCTCACGTATTACAACGGTGCCACGTGGAAGTGCAGGAGTCCCATCAAGTCGATACCAGAAGGCATCGCCAGAGACAAAATGAGCAATGTCAAAGCTACAGAAACCGTTGGAGTCTGTACTAAACGTCCAAGAACGCGTTGGCTTTACGTCGGCGTTCTTAAGGTCATCGTAGCTCTTGTAGTCAAGGGTGGCGTAGTAATCGACGGTGAACTCGGCACCTGCAAGGGTGGCGGAACCCTGCGGGAGGTTACCGGCGCCGTTATAGGTCTTCTGTCCGTCGTATTTACCGAGAAGCATACTCATAGGGTCATTTGCGGGATTGTCGCTGACTGAGAGCTTCACAGGCGAGGATTCGCGATTCGCACCGGAAACATCTGCGGTGTAAACCTGCGAATCGGTGAAATATCCCTTGGGAGCCTTGGTCTCCTTCACATAGTAGCGTCCGGGGTTGAGCGAGACGGTGTTCGCGTTCCCGCTTGCGTTCGTCGTAAGGGTCGCTACCTTGTTCGAGCAGTTGGAGTCAGTGTAGACCCCATATTCGGCACCTGCGAGAGAGTAGCAGTCATTGGCATCGGTAAGGGTCTTATTTGAGGAGTCCTTATGCAGTGTCAGATATCCCTTGTGCAACGTCTTGATGACACGGTAGTAGCGAACGGGATACTTGGGCGTGATTTTGGAAATCACGTTGCCGCCTGCGGAGTTCGGGAAATAGCCCTTTACAATTCCGTCCGCGTGGCTGGAAGAGTGCCAGAAAAGGTCTTCCGAGCTGTTGCTGCCCCAGAAGAAGCCGATATGGCAGTCTGAATTGCTATGATTCCAGTCCGCCGGCTCCATGTAGATGATATCGCCCTTCTCAAGGATACCGGACACGAGCATCTGCTCTTTGGAGCCGAATGTGTAGCTGACGGCATTGTTGTCGCGACAATACTCATCCCATTTACTTGCGTTCGTCTCGTTACCCCTGTTGTAGCCGTCCTTGGCGGTATAGTTTCCGATGATGGATGTATCCGCTCCACAGGCACGGAGGACGGCAACCACAAAACCGGCACAGTTCATATAGGCACCGCTACCGTACTCGCCCTTCGGTTTCCAGCAGTCCCAAGTGTCGATTGCGCCGTCCTCGCCATGAGGCCCTTTGTTGCCGTATGGCGTGGTGAGGTAATACTCGTCGTTCTCGTGCTGGGAGAGCACGGACTCGACCGTCTTGGTGGCACCGAGTGCTTGGTCGATGGTCTGACCGGCAGCATAGGCGCTAACACCCGATTTCTGCGCGGCATAGGCAAGCCCGATGGGACAGGCCGATTGGAAGATGAGCACTGCGGTCATGACCGCAGTGAGCACCTTAGATTTCTTGATTCGTCCGAGAATCTTCATGTGTTCTTTTCTCCTTCCTTGTTTGCGTGGTTTTCTGTAGCTTCGTTGGTGGTTCGTTTGAACTGCGTTTCTCGTTTCGTTCTATCTCTAACCGAAGTCATATCAGCCGATAGCCCCGGTGTTGTTTTCCTCGTTTTGACCTTCCCCGTCATCGTCCACGAAACCCTCGTCCTGAGAGATTTCTGCATCGCGGATGCGCTCGATGGCGGATTCGGTGTAGCCCATGATGCGGGCAATCTCATCATCCGAATACGTCGGGTGCGCGTGCTTCAAGTAGTCGAACACGGCGATGGCGCGACGGTTGATGGATTGCACTGTGGCATCGGAGTAACACAGCTGCTCCATGGCGAAGAACCGCTCACCGTTTATCAGCTCATCGCCCTCCCGCCACAGGAGCTTTTCGCCGTCCTTCTTGAGCCAGACCACATCGTCCAGCTCATCTGGCGAGACGAGGAGCATGGCGCTCCCGACCTGACGGGTGGCGGCGGGAACCTTGGTGCCCTCAAGGGTCACCTGCCCGCCTGCGTGCTGCGGATTTCCGTCATACCAGTGCTCTGCGAGGATGATGCCGTTTTCCTCAAGGGCACCGAGGTAGAGGTTCCAGTCGGTAAGGATGTTCGTTCCCTTCGCGCGGAACGGCTCGGAGTTCGTCTGGGCAGACGAGTCGAACTTCTCGTAGCGGAAGGACTTGTAGAGCACCTCGATTACCATGGACTGTCACCTCTTTCCTCTGTACTACTGGGCAATATCCTGTCCGGTTCGCGACTTGGTGGACTTGGCGGGGTCATCGCCTGCGAGCGCGTCCTTCCCGGTCTCCATGTCGCGCGCTTCGCCCGCAAGGCTCACGCCGTCCTTTGCGGCGGCACGCTCTGCGGCTTTTTCGGCCTTATAGGCTGTCTCTTATA
>ENA-OZAH01000412-OZAH01000412.1-human-gut-metagenome-genome-assembly--contig:-NODE-412-length-19958-cov-6.391800_pt1 | contig 19958 bp, 17 predicted proteins | sample MGYA00243304_ERZ653505 | MGnify/ENA primary metagenome ERZ653505 (study PRJEB26926, sample SAMN06164925) | human gut metagenome | biome: ENVO:00009003; feature: ENVO:2100002; material: ENVO:00002003...
AGAGCACTTGACTTTTAATCAAGTTGTCCGGGGTTCGAATCCCCGATGCTTCACTATGTGGAACCCTTTCGAGGGTTCTTTTTTTGTTCTGCATATCCAAAATTGGTCCGGTGGACCAATTTTGATTATGTTTATCTTAAGGTTACGGCGAAAATCTTGCAAAAGAGCAGGAAATGTACTATGCTTTGAAAGAATAAAAAAGAACGGAGGAATCTGTTTATGGCACAAAAAAAGAAAAACAAAAGACGAAGACGCCAGTTTCAGCAGAAAGTGATTTTAAGTGTTCTGCTTGTTATCATTATCGGATTGATTGGCGTGCTTGGATATCAGATGCAGAAGAACGAGAAAAAACAGACGGATGGAAACGCAAGTGCATCCTCTTCGGTTTCGTCATCCTCTCTTGCTGGGGACAGTTCAGAGCCGATATCGGATTCCAGCCCGGAGGAGGAGATTACACCGACGCCTGAGCCGGTACAGCAGATTTCGTCAGATGGTCTGAACAGTCAGCATGCCCTGCTGGTGCGGGAAAGCGATCTGGCTGAGATGATGAATCTGGGCGGAGATGAGAGAATTTATCCGGCGTCGATGACAAAGATTATGACAGCGCTGCTTACCATTGAAAATCTTCCGGATCTGAACGAGACGATTACGGTTCCGGAGGACATCTTCGAGGAACTGACGGCACAGGATGCGTCGGTAGCGGGATTTAATCCGTACGAACAGCCGACGGTTCGTGATCTTCTCTATGGTGTGCTGCTTCCATCCGGCGCAGATGCCTGTGAGACATTGGCGAGAGCAGTCGGCGGATCGGAAGAAGGTTTTGTGGCCATGATGAACCAGAAAGCAGAAGAACTGGGACTTACCAATACGCATTTTGAGAACTGCACGGGACTGCATAACGACAACCATTATTCTACCTGCCGTGATATTGCGGTGCTGATGAGCGAGTGTCTGAAGAGTGATACGTTTCGCGAGATCGTGACGAGGGAGGTTTACACAACGGAAGCTACCGCATCACACCCGGAGGGAATTACGCTGTATGACACGATGCTCCACCGGTTTACCAGCTATGAGATGAGTACGACACTGGAGAACGGGGCAGTCATTGAAGGCGGAAAGACCGGATTTACCGATGAGGCGGGTCAGTGCCTGGTCAGCTTTGCAGAATATGGAGGCGAAGAGTACATACTTGTTACGGCAGAGGCCATGACGGATTCGGGATCTGCGGTGGACAGCATCGCGGATGCGAGTACGGTGTATGGAAGATTACAGTAAATACAGGTGAAAGCGAGAGCTGGAAACGGGAGAAAATTCCCGGTTCCGGCTCTTTTTTTACGTGAAGCAAGTCGAGAAAATAAGGTGTGGATAACATTGGGGATGTTTTGCACGGAATGCGCAGAAAAGAATTATGTTTTCCACAAAAGAAAGAAGCGCAGGGGAAAAATTGTGGATAACGGAAAGGAAAAATCCGGTTTTTGTGTATAGATCGCGCCGGATGGGAAATACTGCTTACTGTAGAAAAGCAGGAGGAGAGCGAGAAATCGAAAAACGCCTCTGAAATGCTTAAAAAGATATCAGCAGAGGTGGTAAGAACATGAAAAGAGACAAGTTGAGAATCGGCGTGATCACAGCGGCACTGGCAATGATGATTGCAGGCGGAGTGCTGACCTGGCAGCAGGATGCGAGAAACGGTAAGGCAGATCAGGCGAAACAGGGAGAGACGGCACAGCTTACAGAGGACGAAAGCACCGGAACTACAGAACAGCAGACGGAGGAGACGGCGGGAGATGCAGACGGAACGCGTGCCGTACAGGATCAGGCAGATGATGTGGAAAACAGTCTGGAACAGGTGCCGGAAATGGAAGCGGCGTGTGAAGAAGAGGCGGCGGGAAATCCAGAAGCAGATGCAGAGACGGCTCAGAATACACCGGAAGAATCAGATGGGAATACAGAAAGACAGGACGCGCAGGCGGTAAACGGAACAGCGGCGGATCAGAACGGAGAAACAGGATCAGGAGAAACAGCGGCGAATGAAGAAACGAGTGCAGCATCCGGAACTGTGGATTCTGCAGAAAATCAGGAAACGGCAGTTGAGACAGCAGGGGCTGCACAGGATCTGATGTTCAGCGAAGCGACAATCATGGAACTGCCGGTTACTGGAACAGTTCTGATTCCGTATAACATGGAAAATACCGTTTATTTCCCGACACTGGATCTTTACCAGTGCAATCCAGGCGTTGTTTTCTCGGCGGCAGAAGGAACTCCGGTTCTGGCGGCAGCGGACGGAGAAGTTGTGAGTGTGGAAAATGATGCAAGAACCGGCCTCACCGTCACCATGAATCTTGGAAATGGATACGAAGCCATCTACGGGCAGCTCACAGACGTTTCCCTCGAAGCAGGCCAGAAAGTTCAGAAAGCAGCACGGATCGGAGCAGTTGCAGCACCGACGAAATATTATGTAAAAGAGGGAAGCAATCTTTTCTTTGAGATGAAAAAAGATGGAAAAGCCATTGATCCTATGGTATATCTCCCGGCAATTTCGGAATAAAAAAGAGGACCTGCACGAAATGGGATGCGGGAAAGTATTATAAAGTGTAGGATTCGCAATCGAATCTTTTTTACAGGTTTTGAATACAAAAAAGGCGGCGCAGACCGCGGATGGTAAAATACCGTTTTTCGATTGCTTTTTATAAAAAAGGCTGGCTGAAAACAGTCAGCTTTACATATAACAAACAGGATTGTTTTGATATAGAAAAAGGGCGGAATAAAAGGAAAGTAACCGGTTACAGAAAATGTGAAAGTTTGTCATTTTAGGGGTTTCGTTTTTGGCTGTTATCGGTTAAAATAGACGTAGTGGACAGATCCTGAAAACAAGGAGGATTAGAAAAATATGGAGCTTTTATTTATGGACCCGGTGTTCAAAGAAGCAATCTGGGGTGGAACAAAGTTAAGAGACGTATTTGATTACGAAATTCCGAGCGATACAACCGGCGAGTGCTGGGCGATCAGCGGACATGCCAACGGAATGAGCCGTGTGGCAGGCGGAAGATTTGATGGAAAAACATTAGGTGAGCTCTGGAACGAGGAGCCGGAAATTTTCGGAAATTACCCGGGAAGCCAGGTTCCGCTGCTGATCAAGATCATTGATGCAAAAAATGATCTGAGCATCCAGGTTCATCCAGATGATGCTTATGCAGGAGAGCATGAGAATGGATCTCTTGGAAAGACCGAGTGCTGGTACGTGCTGGACTGCGAACCGGGTACAGAAATTGTTATCGGACACAATGCAAAAGACAAGGCAGAAGTGGAGAAAATGATCCGCAATCATGAGTGGAGCGATTTCATCCGCAAAGTGCCGGTACATAAGGGAGATTTCTTCCAGATCAATCCGGGATGCGTACATGCCATCAAAGGCGGCACACTGATTCTGGAGACACAGCAGAGCAGCGATATCACCTATCGTGTATACGATTATGACAGACTGCAGAACGGCAAACCGAGACAACTTCATGTAGAGCAGAGTATCGATGTTATCGAGGCTCCGTTTAAAACGGCAGATATCGATACCTTTACAGAGGAAATCCCGGGCGCGGTACATACCCATTTTGTAACATGCAAGTTCTACTCTGTAGATAAATACGACATCGACGGTGTATTCACCTTAGATGCGAAAAAATATTATACTAATGTAAGCGTTATTGCCGGAGAGGGTACTGTAAACGGTATTACGGTGAAAAAAGGTACACACTTTATTATTCCGGCTAATTTTAACGGATGCAGATTTGAAGGAAAACTTTCCGTGATCTGCTCAAATCCAGAGGCGTAAGAGAGGAGAAAAACACAATGAGACTTGGAGCATTAGAAGCAGGCGGAACAAAGATGGTCTGCGCAATTGGAAACGCAAATGGAGAAATTTATGAGAGAATTTCTATCCCGACCGAGACACCGGAAATTACCGTTCCGAAAATGATTGAGTATTTCAAAGAGAAGGACATTCAGGCACTGGGAATCGGTTGCTTTGGACCGATCGACCTGAACAGAAAATCCGAAACATATGGTTACATTACCACAACTCCCAAATTAGCATGGAAGAACTACAACATCGTAGGCGCTTTCGCAGATGCACTGGACATCCCGGTTGGATTTGATACCGATGTAAACGGTTCTGCACTGGGTGAGGCTACCTGGGGAATCACAAAAGGTCTGGACAACAGCATTTACATCACCATCGGAACGGGCGTTGGAATGGGAATTATTTCCAATGGCAAGCTGTTGCACGGCATGCTTCATCCGGAAGGCGGACACGTTCTGCTGACCAGACATCCGAAAGATACTTACGGCGGAAAATGCCCGTATCACAGCAACTGCCTGGAAGGCCTTGCTGCAGGTCCTGCCATTGAAGCACGCTGGGGCAAAAAAGGTATTGAGCTGGCAGACAAAAAAGAGGTATGGGAGCTTGAGGCTTACTATATCGGACAGGCACTTGTAGACTGCATCATGCTGCTCTCCCCGCAGAGAATCGTTTTGGGCGGAGGCGTTATGCATCAGGAGCATATGATGCCGCTCGTAAGAGAAGAAGTAAAGAAACAGCTGAACGGATATCTTGTAACAAAAGAACTTGAGGATCTCGACAGCTACATTGTACTTCCAAGCCTGAACGACAATCAGGGTATCATGGGTGCGCTGAAACTGGCTGTAGATGAGCTGGCAATGCAGTAAAAATAAAAATGAGAAAACCGTTCGGAGAAATCCGGACGGTTTTTTGCTTACAGGAAACTTCGTTGAATTTTCCTGCGAAGCAGGACTCTTTCTTATTTTTTTAATTGCGCCTAAAAGAACCGAGTGTTAAAGTTACATAGAATACAGATGAACAGAAGGAACGGAATTTGAAATGGAACAGGGGAATTTTACATATATTCTGGAATGCAGCGATGGATCTTTTTATACAGGCTGGACCAATAATTTGGAACGCAGAGTAAAGGCACACAATGCTGGAAAAGGAGCGAAATATACAAAGAGCCGCAAACCGGTAAAACTGGTGTATTTTGAAACCTTTTTAACAAAACAGGAGGCTATGCGGAGAGAATGGGAAATTAAGCAGCTTTCGCGGGTAGAAAAATGGAAGCTGATTCAAGCGAAGAAGCAATAAAAATACAAAAACAGACGGCTCAAACAGGCACAACGGTATGCGTAAGCGAGCAGTCTGTTTTTTTGTGTCAAAGCAGGTCAAACATTTTCAAAAGAAAATAGACATTTTGACTTGAAAAATAATTTTATCCTGCTATAATAAAAGAAACGATGATAAGTAGTAATCAAAACTACATAAAGTGGTAATTGAAATACACAGTGCTTCTGACAGGAAAGGAATGAGCAGGATGAAGTATATCAGAAAAAATGGAATTAAGGATCCCGGCAGTGCGATTACGCATGGGATTGCGTTGATCCTGGCGATGGTGGGAACGCTGCCATTGCTTTTGAAGGCGGCTCGGGAGCCGGATCATCTGCATGTGATTGCGATGGCAGTATTTATGCTGAGCATGATTTTGCTGTATCTGGCGAGTACCGTGTATCACACGTTTGATGTAAACGGGAAGGTGAACCGTCGACTGAAAAAATTTGATCATATGATGATTTCCGTGCTGATTGCGGGAAGCTATACGCCGATCTGCCTGATTGCACTGCATGGACGGACGGGAATTGCACTCTGTGCACTGGTGTGGGCGGCAGCGATTGGCGGGATTCTCGTCAAGGCATTCTGGATCAACTGTCCGAAGTGGTTTTCTTCGGTGCTGTATATCGCAATGGGCTGGCTGTGCGTTCTGGCGTTTCATCCGCTGTTTCTGGCCCTCTCGCGGCCGGCGTTTGGATGGCTGCTGGCCGGCGGAATTATTTATACAGTCGGCGGGGTGATTTACTCCTTAAAAATGCCGGTGTTTAATGCAAAACATAAAAAGTTCGGAACACATGAAATTTTCCATCTGTTTGTGATGGGTGGCAGCTTCTGTCATTTTATTGTGATGTATTATTTTGTGGCGGCGATGCCGGTATAAAATAACAGTGGCGGCTGTACCGGGAAAGAAAAATCCGGTACAGCCGCTGCTTTATGTTTACGTGTCATGGGGGTAAAATCTGTGATGCTGCAAAACCCCTGGAAAATGCTGTTATAACAACGGGAACAGTCACTTTAGTTCAGTTTAATATTTTTAAACAGCGATCCCAATGTCGTCGTTACTTCTTCCGTCTTTGGAAGTTCGATTGTTTCCTCCTGAATTTCTTCGGCTGCGACATCGTCGAGGGCTTTCATGGAAAGACTGAGTTTGCCGTCTTTGATGGCAATGACTTTTACTTTGACTTTGTCGCCGACTGCCAGGACTGCGGATGGATGTTTGATTCGTTTGGCGCAGATCTGGGAGATGTGGACGAGGCCGGAGAGGCCGTTTCCGAGGCTGATGAAGGCGCCGTATGGCTGCAGGCTCTCAACGGTTCCTTCGGTGACGAGGCCGACTTCTACGTTGGAGATTTTCTCTTTGCGCTCTTCGTCTGCTTTCTCGCGGAGAATTTCGCGGGCGGAGAGGATCAGGCGGTCTTTTTCTTTGTCGAGGTCAAAAACCTGTACCTGAATGTCTTTGTTTAAGTATTCATTCAGATCTTCCACGTAGTTCAGGGAGAGTTTGGAAGCCGGGATGAAGCCGCGGATTCCTTCGACGTAAGCGATAACACCGGCGTTTACGATTCCTTTGACTTTTACATCCAGTACGGTTTTCTCTTCTTTGTACTGTGCGAGTTTTTCCCATGCGAGGATATCGTTTGCCTCTGCGCGGGAGAGAAGAATGTTGCCATGGCCGTCGTCTTTGCGGATCACGGTTGCGGTGATTTCGTCACCGACCTGAACAGCGTCTTTTAAGGAGAAGCCAGGCTCGTTGCTGAAGTCCTCGGCGCGGATGACGCCCTCTGCGTAGTATTTCAGATCGAGAATCACCTCTTTTTCATCTACGGAGATGACGGTTCCGGTGAGCATGTCGCCTTCCTCAATTTTTTTGAAGGAAGCTTCCAGCTCTGCGGAGAAGTCATCCATGGTTAATTTTTCTTCTGACATAATGAAACACCCCTTTTTCGTAAGAATAACAGGAAAACGAGAGGAAAATTGTGGATTTATGAAAAAATCGGGTTCAATTTTGCACGTTTTTCTATCTGCGTTTATCTTAACATAAAAGATTTTCTTTGACCAGATGAAAAAAGGATGGTAATATGTGTGTAGTCGTTACCAAAATTACTGAGACGCGCACTTGCTGCGCGGCTGCAGGAGAAAGTGATTCAGGTGGCCGCCCGGAACTTCGCGGAGCGAATTTGCATGTGCAGGGCGGCGGTTACTGGTCACGAAGTGAGCAGTAACTGTAGTCGTTACAAAAAAAGAAGTAAAACTACCGGGACGAACTTACTGTATACCACAAACATACAGAAGGGAGGAGTACTATTATGAAATCAAATTCAAGAGTTTATGTAATTGGACATAAAAATCCGGATACGGATTCGATCTGTTCGGCGATTGCCTATGCGGATATCAAAAACAGAACGGATAAAACAAAAACCTACGTGGCACGCCGTGCCGGTCAGATCAACGAGGAGACCGAGTATGTGCTGAAACGCTTTGGGGTGCGTGCGCCGGGCTACCTGCCGAATGCGGGAACGCAGGTAAAGGAAATTGAGATTCACGAGGTACCGAGCGTGCCGGGTACGATTTCCGTGAAAAAAGCGTATTCCATGATGAAAAACAACAATGTAGTCACACTGCCGATTACTTCGCCGGACAATGATCTGCAGGGCGTGATCACGGTCAGTGATATCGCGGAATCCTACATGGATTCTTATGACAGCCATGTCATGTCACTGGCAAGGACGCAATACCGCAGTATCGCGGATACGTTGGATGGTTCGGTTATTGTCGGAAATGAACATGGTTATTTTATCCGCGGAAAAGTCGTTGTCGGCGCATTCCATCCGGATACGATGGAGAACTACATCGAAAAAGATGACCTTGTCATTCTCGGAAACCGTGCGGAGGACCAGCTCTGTGCAATCGAGATGGATGCAAGCTGCATTATCGTCGGACTTGGCGCAAAGGTGACGAAAACGATTCAGAAATTTGCAGAGGAAAAATGCTGTGTGATCATCAGCAGTCCGCATGACACGTATACGATTGCGCGTCTGATTAACCAGAGTATTCCGGTCAAATATCTGATGCGCAGAAGCAATCTGATCACGTTCAACACCGAAGATTTCCTCGATGATATCAAAGAAGTTATGAAAAATCAGAGACACCGCGATTTCCCGATTCTGAACAAGAAAGGAAAATATGTGGGAACGATTTCCCGTCGGAACCTGATCGGAAATGCAGGAAAGAAACTGATTCTCGTCGATCACAATGAGGAATCACAGGCGGTCGATAACGTCAAAGAGGCGGAGATTCTCGAGATCATCGACCATCATCGTCTGGGATCACTTGAGACGATGGCGCCGGTTATGTTCCGCAATGAGCCGGTGGGCTGCACGGGAACGATTATGTATGAAATTTATAAGGAAAAAGAGCTGGAGATCGCGCCGAACATCGCAGGACTGCTCTGCGCAGCCATCATTTCCGATACGCTGATGTTCCGGTCGCCGACGTGTACGTTTCTTGATAAAGCGGCAGCAGAGGCTCTGGCGGACATTGCAGGCATCAGCATTCCGGAGTTTGCATCCGAAATGTTCCGCGCAGGAAGCAATCTGAAGGATAAATCTCCGGAGGAGATTTTCTACCAGGATTTCAAAAAATTCATCATGGGCGATGTTACGTTTGGTGTCGGCCAGATTACATCCCTCGATGCGGGCGAGCTGGAATCCATCAAGGAACAGCTTCTGCCGCAGATGGAAAGCGAGTGCGGAAAACACGGCATCGAGATGGTATTCTTTATGCTGACCAATATTATAGAAGAATCTACAGAGCTTCTGTATTATGGAAGCGGGGCAAAGGAAGTCATCGAAAAAGCTTTTGAAGATCTTCCGGTCAACGAGGTCAGCTGCGAGCTGAAGGGTGTTGTATCGAGAAAGAAACAGCTGATTCCGGCATTTATGATGGCGCTGCAGAATCAGTAAAAACAGAAAAAATAAAAAAGCGTGGTTCCGGGCCTGAAAACAGATCCGGGGCACGCTTTTTTCGGTCATAAAAGGGTGAAAAAGAGGAAAGGAAAGAAATAAGAATGGGAAAACAGACATGGAAAGCGGGAAATATGCTGTATCCGCTGCCGGCGGTCATGGTGTCGGTGCGCGGAAAGAACGGGGAGGACAACATCATCACCGTTGCCTGGGCCGGCACGGTGTGTACGAATCCTCCGATGGTATCGATCTCGGTGCGGCCGGAACGCTACAGCTATCAGATGATCAAAGAGAGCGGTGCGTTCGTCATCAACCTGACGACGGAGGACCTCTGCTATGCGACCGACTACTGCGGCGTGCGCTCGGGAAGAGATGTGGATAAGTTCAAAGAGATGAAACTGACGAAAGTCGAGGCGGAGGAGATTTCCGCACCGATGATCGGGGAGTCGCCGGTTAATATCGAGTGTAAAGTGGAGCAGGTGCTCGAACTGGGCTCGCATCACATGTTTCTTGCAAAAGTTGTGGCTGTCCATGCGGATGAGGCATACATGGATGAGCGCGGCCGCTTCGATCTGAACCGCGCGAAACCGATTGTGTATTCCCACGGAGAGTACTTTGGAATCGGGAAAAAGCAGGGAACCTTTGGCTGGAGCGTGAAGAAAAAATCGAAAACACCTAATATAAAAACAAAAAACCGCAGCTAATCTTTATTTTCTAAAGAATCAGCACGCGAAATTTTATAGTACTTTCGGTAAAAATATACAAAATCGACAAAAATACTGGGTAAATATTAGAAAACGCTACAAAATCATGATTTATTAGGAATTTTTTGCGTGAAATATTGCAAAAACCGGATATTTTATGCTATAATATCAACCAATCGTTGACCTTATAAAATTAAGTGATCCGGAGGACGGGAGAATCCACCGGAGACGCGAGAGAGTGCGGAAATGATTTTCTCCACGCTTTAAGGCTGATGAGAACCGCAGATGGATCTTTTAAAGAAATCTTTCTGCACTACATTAAGGGAGAAATTTCAAGGAGGAAACTAACATGTCATACGTAGATGAGGTTATTGAGTCCGTAGTTGCAAAAAACCCAGCTGAGCCGGAATTCCATCAGGCAGTCAAAGAGGTTCTGGAATCTCTTCGCCCTGTTATTGAAGCAAACGAGGAAAAATACAGAAAAGTTGCTCTTCTGGAGAGAATGGTAGAGCCAGAGCGTCAGATCAAATTCCGTGTGCCGTGGGTAGACGATAAAGGACAGGCTCATGTAAACACCGGATATCGTGTACAGTTTAACAGTGCAATCGGACCTTACAAAGGAGGAATCCGTCTGCATCCTTCTGTAAATATTGGTATTATCAAATTCCTGGGATTCGAGCAGGTATTCAAAAACTCACTGACCAGCCTTCCGATCGGCGGAGGTAAAGGTGGTTCTGACTTCGATCCGAAAGGAAAATCTGACAGAGAGATCATGGCATTCTGCCAGAGCTTTATGACAGAGCTTTGCAAATATATCGGCGCAGACACCGACGTACCGGCTGGTGACATCGGAACAGGCGCAAGAGAGATCGGCTTCATGTTCGGACAGTACAAGAGAATCCGCGGCGTATACGAAGGCGTTCTGACTGGTAAAGGTTTAAGCTACGGCGGATCTTTAGCAAGAACAGAGGCTACCGGATACGGACTGCTGTACCTGACCCAGGAGCTGCTGAAACTGAACGGCATCGACATCGCAGGCAAGACCGCTTGTGTATCCGGTTCCGGAAACGTTGCAATCTATGCAATCGAGAAAGCTACTCAGCTTGGTGTGAAAGTTCTCACCTGCTCTGACTCCAACGGATGGGTTTACGATCCAGACGGAATCGATGTAGCTGCATTAAAAGAGATCAAAGAAGTAAATCGTGCCCGTCTGACCGAGTACAAGAAATATCGTCCAAACTCTGAGTACCACGAAGGACGCGGCGTATGGGTTGTAAAAGCAGACCTTGCTCTTCCTTGCGCAACTCAGAACGAGCTGCTGCTTGAGGATGCAAAAGCACTTGTTGAGAACGGATGCACTGCAGTATGCGAGGGCGCTAACATGCCTACTACTCTGGAAGCAACCAAATATCTGCAGGAGCACGGCGTAATCTTCGCACCTGGAAAAGCTGCAAACGCAGGTGGTGTTGCAACATCCGCACTCGAGATGTCCCAGAACTCCGAGCGTCTGTCCTGGACCTTCGAAGAAGTTGATGCAAAACTGAAGAGCATCATGATCAACATCACACACAACATGGTTGATGCTGCAAAACGTTACGGCCATGAGGGCGACTATGTTATGGGCGCTAACATCGCAGGCTTTGAGAAAGTAGCTGACGCTATGATGGCTCAGGGAATCTGCTAATCTGATTTTGAGAAATCCAAAGGGATCTCCGGTTAAGACCGAGGGTCCCTTTTTGCATAAAAGATAGAAGAAACACAGAAAAATAACGAAAATTACAGGGTACAAAAAACATTACATTTTGCAACGAGACTAGACAGAAGAAATAGACTTTCACGCGGTACCGTGTGAATAAAACGACAGAATATGCGAGTAAGTTGTATTATTATGCATAAATGCAATATACAGGTAAGATAAAAACCTAAGAAAAACGTAAGAAAAAAGATATTTTATGTTCAGAAATAGAGCGTATAGTAAACAAAAATAATGCAAAAATAATGAAAAGCAGAAGTTGACAAGAGCTTGCATGAGAAATATAATTATTTATGTATTGATAAAGAACTTGTATGCATTAATATGTAATGAATTTGCATACAGGGAAGAGGAAGAGAAGATGACATTAAAAGATTGCTACATGCAGATGGGAGCAGATTACGAGGAAACCGTTCAGCGGCTTCGCAGTGAATCTCTAATTCAGCGGATCATTTTAAAATTTCCGCAGGATCCGAGCTATCAGGAGCTTTGCCAGGCACTGGCGGACGGAAATATTGAGGTTGCATTCCGTGCAGCTCATACATTAAAAGGCGTGTGCCAGAATCTTGGTTTTAAAAATCTGTACGAGCCAAGCGCCGAGCTGACCGAGCGGTTAAGACCGCTGCAGGAGACCGAGACGGAGAAGGTGACGGAAGAATATAACCGCACCGTAAAAGCGATTGAGGATTTCCAGAACGCTTAAATTGAAGGAAGAAAACAAGGAGGCATTGATCTGTGAGATGAGGAACACAGACCGGTGTCTCCTTTTTATGGAATTCTGTACAAGATGCGGGTTGACGGGAAAAAAGAAACATGATAATCTTTTTACATAAAAGCACAGCTTATGAAGAAGACTTGTTTAAAAAGAAAAACTTATAAGTATCTATAAGAAAAAACAAGGACGCTTTGCCGGAAAAATTCCGGCTGTGCAGGGCATATTCCATACCGAAAGGCAAGGCAGCCCAAATCTACAAAAGCAGGAGAAAAGCAATGAAAAAAGAAAAAAGTTCAGCTATGGGAACCCCGTACACCTTTGAAGGACGGATTCCGCTGAAGCAGGCGATTCCGCTTGGATTGCAGCACGTAATGGCGATGTTCGTAGGAAACCTTACCCCGCTTCTGATCATCATGGGAGCGTGCGGTCTGACGGCGGATGCGGGCTACGGTGCACTTCGTACGGCTCTTTTGCAGAATGCAATGACAGTAGCCGGTATTGTAACACTGGTACAGATGTTTTCGATTGGACCGATCGGCGGTAAAGTACCGATTGTTATGGGTACATCTTCTGGATTCCTCGGCGTATTCAAGAGCGTGACAGCCGTGCTGGGACAGGGCGCGCTGACGTACGGCGCTATCCTTGGTGCGACAATTGTCGGCGGTCTGTTTGAGGGCGTGCTTGGCGTCTGTTTAAAGCCGCTTCGTAAATTTTTCCCGTCGGTTGTTACCGGCTGCGTCGTTATGGCGATCGGTCTTTCGCTGATTCCGGTTGGAATCAATTATCTCTGCGGCGGTTCCGGAACGAACGATTACGGTTCCATACAGAACCTGTTCCTTGGCATGGTCGTTCTGATTGTAACGCTGGCACTGAAGCACTTTACAAATCCGAAGGGAATCTTAAGCACGGCTTCAATTCTGATCGGTATTTTAGTCGGCTACGTGGTAGCTATTATTATGACCATGGTTCTGCCGCATACCGGAACGGCGGTTCTTGAGGATGGAAGCACTGTTTCCTATACATATTCCTGGGTTGTCAATTTCCAGCAGGTAAAAGATGCGTCCTGGTTCGCACTCCCTGGTATTGCAGGCTTTGGAAAACTGGCTGAGGTAAAACCAGTCTTCCGTGTGGAGGCAATTCTCCCGGTAGCGATCATGTTCATCGTAACAACCGTTGAGACGGTCGGCGATATCTGCGCCTGCGTAGAGAGCGGTATGGACCGCGAGGCAACCGATTCTGAGCTTTCCGGCGGTATCATCTGCGACGGTCTCGGATCCAGCTTTGCAGCAGCACTCGGCGTTCTCCCGAATACTTCTTTTGCACAGAACGTCGGCATTATTTCGATGACAAAAGTCGTAAACCGTATGGCACTTTCCTGCGGAGCCATTTTCCTGATCCTCTGCGGACTCTGCCCGAAGATTGCAGCATTTGTATCCATTATGCCGCAGTCCGTACTCGGCGGTGCAGCCGTTATGATGTTTGCGTCAATTCTGGTTTCCGGTATCCAGCTCATCACAAAAGAGCCGATTACGAGCCGTGAGATCACGATCGTTTCTGTTGCACTGGGTCTTGGCTACGGCCTTGGTTCCACAGCAGGAGCAACTTCCGAGCTTCCTTATTATATCCAGCTGATCTTCGGCGGTTCCGGTATCGTTCCGGCAGCGGTTGCAGCGATTGTGCTGAATATTATTATTCCAAAAGAGAAGAAAAAAGCAGAATAAAGAAGAGATAATTAAAAAAGAACCTCTTAGTTTTCCTGGAAGGAGCCTTCTGGAGAAAAATTAAGAGGTTCTTTTTCTGTACCAAACGTTCGAACAAGTGTAAAATATACAAAATGACGGAAAAACGAATGAAAAATTAGTTGAGATTAAAAGAAATACCGATATCAAAAAAGTCAAGATTGACTATAAATTTAAAAATAGTGTATAAAATCGACAATATGAAGTAAAAAAATGAAATAAATTGTGAAAAATATATAAAAAATGCTTGCAAAAACGTGTGGAAGAGAGGTATAGTCGTTGCATAAAAAGTGTGACGAAAATGTGAAAGTTTTAGGCAAAACGTATGATTGTAAAAGAGAGATGATTCGTCAGCCTGGACAAAAACAACAACGGAACACACCAAAAAGAACGTAAAACACAAGGAGGACACCAAATGAAAAAGAAAGTAATTTCTGCATTATTGGCAAGCACCATGATCGTAAGCCTGGTTGCATGCGGCAGCACAGGCGGCGACAGTTCTGACGCAAGCAGCAAAGGAAGCGGCACAACAGCAACAAGCACCGCAGGCGGCGACGATGCAGCAACTGCTGAATCAGGCAGCGGCTCCGGAGATTCCGCAGCTTCCGCTGACTGGATCGAATCTTCTACACTGGAAGATGACGCTGTACCTGGAGAAAATGACGACAGAGCATTCGAGAAATTCGATCATGTCGTAGAAGTACATTATGGATATCAGATCGACCCGAAGGATACCACACTTCCAGACGGCGACTCCGTAGATAACAACCAGTACACCAGATACCTTCTGGACAACTACAACATCAAAGTTGTCTGCGACTGGACAGCAGGTAATACTGCAGACTTCCAGCAGAAAGTTTCTCTGGCAATCGCATCTGCTTCCCTTCCGGATGCAGTCATCGCACCGACCCGTAACTACCTGGTACAGGCCGCAAGAGCAGATCTTCTTGCAGACCTCTGGCCGGAGTTCAACCAGTACGCGTCCAAACAGGTAAAAGAGATCATCGAGACCACCGAAGGACGTGCAATCAACAACGCAACGGTTGACGGAACCTTCTGTGCACTGCCGAACGTATCCGTAGATACCGACGGTGTTTACCTGTATTTCATCCGTCAGGACTGGCTGGACAAGTTAGGACTGGAAGTTCCGAAGACAGTTGACGAACTTGGCGAAGTAGCTCAGAAATTTAAAGATGCAGGTCTCAGCCCGGATTACTCTATTGCAGGTATCGATAACGGCGGAAGAACCTACTCCAACTTCCTGAACTCCTCCAACAATGGATACGGTTTCGATGCTGTATATCAGGCATTCAACGCAACACCGGGATACTTCCTGAAAGACGATTCCGGCGAGCTGTATTGGGGAACTACAACAGATGAGATGAAAGAAGCCCTTACCACTCTGCATGACTGGTATGAAAAAGGCCTCATCAACCCGGAGGTTGGTACCACAACCAACGGTGACAATGCAAACAACGTTAAGAACGGAACCTGCGGTATCTTCATGGGACCATGGTGGAGCCTTGGATACGGCAACCCGGATTCCTTCCGTAACGACAACAACGCAAACTGGCAGGCATATCCGCTGTACACCAACGATGGTGAGTGGAATGTCCATATGAAAGACGTTGGAACCACTTACACAATGGTAAACAAAAACGCATCTGATGATGTGAAGAAAGCCATTGTTATCATGAACAACGTACTCGTTCGTGATGAGTCTACCTTCGATACTTCTGTAGCAATCGGCTGGTATCCGCTGCGTAACACCATGGCAGCTACTGATGAGTGCGAGTATGAGTATGATGCACTGATGGGCATCCTCAAAGGCGAATCGTCTGCAGATGATTATCAGCAGGGCGGAAGCAAATTCAACGGTCTGTACAAGAACCTTGCAAACGATGCTGCAACCTTAAGCGAAGTTATTTCTTCTGATTATGATGGATCCAGAGACCTGGCTGTAACCGATATGGATGTTAATACCAACAACGGACAGTTCAACAGATTCTATGCACTGCTGATCGGTGACCGTCCATATGCAACACTTGAGCCGGATCACAAGATCTACTCTGAGCTGTACTACACCATCGATGGAATGGATACCTACTGGACCCAGATTTCTGACCTGGAAGACAAGAGCGTCCTTCAGTTCATCACAGGTGCTAAGAGCCTTGACGAGTGGGATCAGTTCTGCACTGACTGGCATGTACAGGGCGGTGATCAGATCCTTGAACTGGTAAAAGATTACCTGGCTGAGTAACTTATGTAAATATATGATGTGGAGGGTGGGGTACAGGAAAACCTGTACCCCATCACTTTAAAAAAATGACATCAAAGGAGGATCTTGCCGTGAAGAAGAAAAAAGGCCATCTTGGGCTGTCAAATTCCTTTCACTATACGTTAATGGTTCTGCCGGGTTATATCTGGCTGTTCATGTTTTCCATCGTCCCGATGGTCGGTATTGTAATGGCATTCCAGGATTACAATCCGAGTAAAGGATGGTTCGGCTCTCCGTGGGTAGGCATGAAATGGTTTAAATACCTGACGGTTATCCCGGATGCAAAACGGGCACTTGTCAACACACTGATCATTGCAATTGCAAAGGTTATCCTGAATATCATCATTCCGCTGGTGTTCGCACTGCTGCTGAATGAGGTAAAGAATATGAAGTTCAAAAAGACGGTTCAGACGATCGTATATCTGCCGCACTTCGTATCCTGGGTTATCCTGGCAAACATCATCACCAATATCCTTGGTGCAAACGGAATCTTCAATACCGTCCGCAGTGCATTCGGTGCAACGGATACGGTTCTTCCAATGACGATTCCTGGCATCTTCCGTCAGTTACTGATCGGAACCGATGTATGGAAAGAGTTCGGTTACAACGCAGTTATTTATCTGGCAGCCCTGACCGGCATCAGCCCGAGTCTTTATGAGGCAGCTGCTATCGACGGTGCAAGCCGCTGGAAACGAGTATGGCACATCACCATCCCGGGTCTGGTTCCGACCATCGTCCTTCTGACCACACTGGCAATGGGCAACGTTCTGAATGCTGGTTTCGACCAGGTATTCAACATGTACAACCAGCTGGTTATTGAAACTGGTGATATCATTGATACATATGTATACCGTGTTGGTATTACAAACATGCAGTTCTCGCTGGCTACTGCAGCAGGTCTCTTCAAATCTGTTGTCAGCTTCGTGCTGGTTGTTACTTCTTATGTTTGTGCTTACAAGTTTGCTGATTACAAGATTTTCTAAGGAGGGCAGAAATTATGATAGAAAGCAAGAGTTTTGGCAGCAAAGCGTTTAAAGTCATAAATGCCATCATCCTGATTCTCCTGGCATTCAGCTGTTTTTATCCGTTATGGTATACGTTCTGCGTATCCATTTCTTCGAAGGCAGCCGCTGAGGGCGGTCTTGTAACTGTTTACCCGATCGGACCGAACGTAAAATCCTACAGCCTGATCATGGGTGATTCCGCATTCTGGAATTCCTTCTGGATTTCCATCAAACGAGTTGTCATCGGAACCGTATGGACCATGGTTGTCCTGATCATGATGTCCTATCCGCTGGCAAAGAGCAAAACAGAGTACAAACCGAGAAACGTCCTGATGTGGATCCTGGTATTCTGTATGCTGTTCAATGGTGGTACCATTCCGTGGTTCATCACCGTTAAAAACTATGGCATGATCAATACCATGGCAGCGCTGGTTCTGGCTGGTTCTGTTCCGGTATTCAACGTACTCCTTATGATGAACTTCTTCCGCGGTATCCCAGGAGACCTTGAGGAGGCAGCCCGTGTAGACGGTGCCGGCCCGTGGCGTATCCTGTGGCAGATCGTAGTTCCGTGTTCCAAACCGGTTATCGCAACCATCGTCCTCTTCACATCTGTTGGTTACTGGAACGAGTATTTCCAGGGCCTGGTATTAATGAACAAGGAGACGAACTATCCGTTACAGACCTACATCCGTCAGATCTCCGTTCAGATCCCGGTAGGCGTAACCCTGACCGCAGAGTAGTATCAGCAGTTAGCACAGAACTCCAACAAATCTCTGGAGGCAGCAAAGGTATTCATCGCCCTTGTTCCTATGCTGATTGTATATCCGTTCCTGCAGAAATACTTTGTAACCGGTATTACACTGGGAGCAGTAAAAGAATAATGAAATACACGAAAAGAGGCTTTCTGAAGCGAAACAGAAAGCCGCTTTTTTTGTGCTTTTCTGCGATGGAAAACGGGGGTGGTTTCCGCAGGTTTTTCTTGCGTCCGTGGGGAAAACAGCGTAAGATAAAGAGGTATTGAGACAAAAGAGCAAATTGCTTTTGGAAGGAATTTTAGTATGAAGGTATTTACTTTTGGAGAAGTGATGCTGCGTCTGAAAACACCGGAGCATCTGAAAATTTTACAGGCAGATACATTTGAGGCCAATTACGGCGGCGCGGAGGCGAATGTTGCGGTTTCCCTGGCGACACTCGGGGACGATGTTTCGTACGTGACAAAAGTGCCGGAGCACCAGGTGGGACAGGCAGCCGTCAATGAGATCCGCCGGTTCGGCGTCGATACATCCCGTGTGCTGCGGGGCGGCGGACGCGTCGGTATTTACTATTTTGAAAAGGGAACGAATATCCGCCCGACGAGCGTGGTTTATGACCGCGCTTACAGCGCAATTGCAATGGCAAAGGCAGAGGAATTTGACTGGGAAAAACTGCTTGATGGCGTAGATTTCTTTTATTTTTCCGGTATCACGCCTGCCATCAGCACAGAGATTGAAAAAGCGCTGGAGAACGCTCTGGCGCTCTGCAGAGAGAAAAAAATCCAGGTGGTATGTGATCTGAACTACCGCGGAAAAATGTGGTCCACGAAGGACGCACAGCGCGTTATGCGCCGTCTGATGGCGTATGTGGATGTCTGCATTGCAAACGATGAGGATTTTGAATCATCACTTGGCATTCCGGCGTACGACGGAGATATGTCGCGCGGCATTGAGCAGATCGAGTCTTACAAAGAGGGCATGCTGGAAATCCAGAAGCAGTTCCCGAACTGCAAAGCGGTTGCGAGTGTGCTGCGCAATCTCTACACCGTGGAGGACGGCGACTGGATGGGAATTTACCTGAAAGACGGAAAATTCTACGAGAGCCCGGTTCATAAAGTACACAGCTTTGAGGCAGTCGGAGCCGGTGATGCATTTGGCGCGGGACTGATCCATGCGATGCTTCATGATTTTGAGCCGCAGAAAGCCATCGACTTTGCGATTTCCGCAAGTGTCTTAAAGCTGATGATCCAGCACGATGCCAATGTGGCGAGCGAAACAGAGATCGAGCAGATCATGAAGCAGGGCGGAACGAATCTGCAGAGATAGGATAGAGAAAAATTTACGAGACAGCAGGAGGAATAAATCTTGAATAAACGGAATATTATCTTAATAGGAATGCCGGGAGCCGGCAAAAGCAGCGTTGGTGTTATTCTTGCAAAGGTGTTGGGATATGAGTTTATTGATACGGATCTTGTGATCCAGCATCGGGAGAAACGTCTTCTGCGCGAGATCATTGCGGATGAAGGAAATGAAGGCTTTCTTGCGATTGAGAATGAAGTCAATGCGACACTGGAAGCCGATAAAAGCGTCATCGCGCCGGGCGGCAGTGCCATTTACGGAAAAGAGGCGATGGAGCATTTTAAAGAAATTGGAACCATCGTTTACCTGAAGCTGTCGTATGAGGATCTGGCGAAACGTCTCGGAAACCTGAAGGGACGCGGCGTCGTGCTGAAAGAGGGCCAGACGCTGAAGGATCTCTACGATGAGAGAAGTAAATTATATGAGCAGTATGCCGAAATTACGGTTGACGAGAGCGGAAGGGATATCCAGGGCCTGTCTCTTATACACATCTCCGAGCCCACGAGACCGTACTAGATCTCG
>ENA-OZAH01000448-OZAH01000448.1-human-gut-metagenome-genome-assembly--contig:-NODE-448-length-18745-cov-8.167951_pt1 | contig 18745 bp, 10 predicted proteins | sample MGYA00243304_ERZ653505 | MGnify/ENA primary metagenome ERZ653505 (study PRJEB26926, sample SAMN06164925) | human gut metagenome | biome: ENVO:00009003; feature: ENVO:2100002; material: ENVO:00002003...
ATCTACACTCGACTAGTCGTCGGCAGCGTCAGATGTGTATAAGAGACAGACATTAGTGCTATCATTGCCTATAATGCCGAGGGGCGTGCCGTGTGTTCCGCTTTTCAGACTTGGAAAGCGGCAGGAACAGAAGGCGCATGGAGTGATGGCGGTTCTGCCGGTGATCTGGAAGAGAATGAATGGTAAACGAGGATGTAACTCAAAAGAATGAATGGTATGAAAAATAAATTATATGCAATAGGTGTAACGATTCTGATGATGACAAGTTGCACACAGGACGAGCTTATTTCGTCCGATAACGGCCGGGAACCGGTAACGGCAGGTTCATGTCTGACGCTGGTCGGACTCTCGTCTCCGCAGACGCGTGTTTCTATCGGTGATAAAACAGGCGATGTTTATCCGGTGCTTTGGAGTGAGGGTGATGCCTTGGGAGTTTTCTCCCGTACGGCAGGGACTGATATTCACAATGTGCAGTCTTTATTAAGTGATGAATCGATCGGGCAGAATTCCGGTGTCTTTACTTCAGACGATGTGAAGATGGCGGAAGCAGGAGCTACGGAACTTCTTATCTATTACCCTTACCGGGCAAGTACGGAACTGGCCGAGGACGGGAACAAGATTACTTCTTCCTTGTCTGTAGAGCAGGAGCAAAGTCGTCCGGGTGATAGTCATCATATTGGAAAGTATGGGTTTGCATTTGCCAAGGCAACAGTCAGCGGTCCGGATATGCTTGCCAAATTTACGTTGAATCATGCGATGGCTTATGTGAAGTTCAGCATCTCGTCCCAGGAACTTTCTACGTACAGGCTAAAGAGTGTTTCCCTGTATGACAAGGAGACGAAAACGCCTCTTTCCGGTACGTTTACCGCGAATCTGGATACGGACGAGTTGACATACGGTACGGATGCCAAACCGTATGCCACTGTTTCACTGACTACTCCCGAGTTGCTTGCTTCCGCACAGGATATATATCTGACTACGTATCCTGCTGATTTAAGCGGCAAACAGGTGTACATTGTGGTCACTCTGGAGAATGACCGGCAGACGGTTACAATTCCTATTCTAAAGGAAGGAAAGCAGCTGAAAGCCAATGCAGTCAATACGATTGCTATTAATAACTTGAAACTTTCGGATAATTCCTGTGAATGGTACGAGCCTGTAGAGACACGTCTGCTGGCAGGTGGATGGGCTTATGGTGAATCCAACTGTTTGATGACGAATATTTCGACCAGTGGTGTGAGCAATACGATTAGTGTGAAAGCACGTGGTAACTTCATGGAAGTGGAAGAACCTAAGTATGCAAAGACTATTCTCGGGTGCGATTTGAATGTTAATCATAAGATGATTGCTGTGAATGGTTCTACTACGGACATCATTCCTGTTGGCAGTGATTACAATATTACGATTAATACCTATAAGGTAAGTGGAGGCTACGACGGCGGTTGCGGTCAGGTGGCTATCTATGGAGAGGATCAGACTACTGTTATCTGGAGTTTTATTATCTGGATGACCCCTACTCCGGCAGAACACCCTTATGGTAATACGGGATATGTAGTGTTAGATCGTAATTTGGGTACTTACATGACATGCGAAGGAGACAACTGGAAACAAAACGGTGTTTACTTCCAGTGGGGACGTCCTACGCCGGTGGGCTGGTCGGGAACCGTGGGTACTAACATACCTACTCAAGCCACCAATGTCCGCTTCTCTATCGAAAATCCTCGTGCATTGCTTTATACCAATGAAGTGGAGAATACAAAATCCGACTGGTATCTGGGTGCATGGACCGGTGCACGTACCGACCGTAAAGATGACTTCTGGGGTAATCCGAACGAATCGAGCACTTATCTCAATCCTTCTGACGGTCATAAATCTATTTATGATCCTTGTCCGAAAGGGTATCGGGTAGTGTCTCCCCGCGTATTGGATGAGATAGAGCAGAAAGGTGAATTTGTGAAACAGAGCGCAACTGCGGTATTTAAATATTGCTATGATGGTACAAACTATGCTTATTGGCCGTTAGCAGGTTGTAAGTGGGGATCTAATGGTGGAAATAATGGTAATAATACAGGGCTGGATGCTAGCAAGGGTGCTGCTTGCTATTGGTCCAACTCATCGGCAAGTAGTTATGGAAATGATAAGGATCAGGGAGCTACTTCCTTGTATTATAAAGTTTCCGATAAGACGTGGACTCACTCTTCCGGTCGTTCTCATGCATTCTCTGTACGGTGTATGAAAGATACCGAGAATCGTTAGGTTTATGGGCTGTATGAGGAAATAGAGTTTTCCATCTCTGTTCCATTTTTAAGATTCAGAAGAAAACCGGAATAAGATAAAAGGACCTAATAGAAGAAAAAGTGCATATTCAGTTGCAAGAATATGCGCTTTTTCTTTTTATATTGCATTTATTTCCTTGAAATATGCAATATATGGTGTCACTAAACCATCGGTTTGGTGTAATCAAAGCTTCGGTTTGTTTAAAACAAACGCTCTCTTTGGTATAAACCAACCGTCGGTTCCTTTTAAAGGAACCGAAACTGGTTTTTTGGAGAGCAGAATTAGAGCTGGTTTGTCTTTCTTTTCTGTTGGTTTGTAAATAGCAATCTGATATGTGTCTGATGATATAGTGACTTTTTATACTTTTAAAAGGTCTGCTTTACTGCAATTTGTCTAGCTATAATAGACGTTTGGTATCGCTTGCGAATTGTGCTGTTTTAAATTGCAGGCGTTTTTTCTGATTCAGAAGAGAGAAGCTCGAATTATGAGGTACAGAATAGACAAAATATGCGTTTCTTCATATTTCCTCTTTTCTGCTCCGGTAACTGGCCGGTGATGTTCCCAAATATGCTTTTACATATTTCCCGAAGAAGGATTGATTGGGGAAGTTGAACTCTTCCGCAATTTCTTTGATAGACTTGTCCGAATGCTTCAACCGGTATTTTATTTGCTCCATAGCCGTTTCATTAATCAAGTCTGACGGAGTTCTGCCACACGCCTGCTTGATAACCTTTGAAAAATGTTTGGGCGTATAACAGAGCTCGTTGGCAAAATAACTCACCGAGCGGTGTATACCTTTGTCTCTTGATAATAGTTCCATGAATTTCCGTAAGGTATAATTCACCTGCTTGATATTCTCTCTCGAACGATCCGACTTATCGGAACACTCGATTTCCTTATGAAGCTGCCCCAACATCTCACAAAAGAGAGCGGAAAAGAGATGCTGCATCACTTCCCTGTGGTAGCAATGAGGTTCATCATTTATCTTGGCCACAATTAAATCCCGGTAGAATCCGAAAACAGAATTGTCTTCTTCGTCGCTTACGGACTTCACCGGATTGTTATGGATATGAACGGCTATGTTCCACGTTTCCTTTTCCATTTTAATGATACGTTGCAGAAAACGGGTGGAGAATCCTGCAAGCCTTACCTTATATTTAGGGCTTAACATCGTATGGCTGATGACGGTATTGGGAAGGCCGAGCAATAGATCGCCTGCCTTCAACTGGTAAGTCCGGTAGTTGATGTCCAGTTGGATGCACCCTTCTATACAGACGGCGATGATGAAACATTCCAGTCTGACAATATCATTATTATCAGGAATTCCTTCCAAGCTGTTGACTATTGCAAAATCATTATCTATATAGTCCAGTGTATGCTGACTGTCCTTAAAGTCTTTTATATCTATTGGTCTGATGTTCTCTTTTTCCATATTCTTTTCTTTTTTTCTTTTTGCAAAGTTGGTGAATAAAGCGGAAAACAGAATGTCCTGATTGCCTTTATAATTGTCTGATATGTCGTTTATTGACAAATAGTTAGCTATAATAAATGAAAAAGGCGAGAATAGGACATTTATGGAGGGAAATTGGTCACTATTGCCTTGTTCTTTTCTCCTACTTTTGTCCAGGATTTAACAAAAGAACAAAAGAGAAAGTATGATTACAGTAAGCAAAAAATGGATACGGCTGATAGGGATTGTCGGTTGTACAGTGTGGATGGCATCTTGCAAGCAGGCATCGGATGCGGGAGTGAAATCTTCTTCTTATGCAGTAATGCAGATAGAAGCGGTGGACAAAGAGTTTTCTTCTTCCTATTCGGCGACTATACGCGGGCGGCAGGATATTGACATCTATCCACAGGTGTCGGGAACGATTGAGAAACTCTGTGTGACCGAAGGACAGAAAGTACGCCGGGGACAATTACTCTTCGTTATTGACCAGGTTCCTTACAAGGCTGCACTGAAAACTGCCACTGCCAATGTAGAAGCAGCACGTGCCGGGCTGGGTACCGCCGAACTGACTTACAAGAGCAACAAAGAACTGTATGCACAGAAAGTTGTTTCCGAATTTAGTCTGAAAACAGCCGAGAACACTTATCTCACTGCCAAGGCACAACTCTCACAGGCCGAAGCCCAGGAAATCAGTGCCCGCAACAACCTTTCTTATACCGAGGTGAAAAGTCCCAGTGACGGAGTAGTAGGCGCATTGCCTTATCGTGTGGGTGCATTGGTAGGTGCTAATATGCCTTATCCGCTTACCACAGTCAGCGACAACTCGGATATGTATGTCTATTTTTCCATGACCGAGAATCAGTTGCTTGCCCTTACCCGCCAGTATGGTGATATGGATGAGGCATTGAAGAATATGCCGGAAGTGGAATTGCATTTGAACGACAATTCGGTTTATGATAAGAAAGGTGTCATTGAATCCATCAGCGGAGTCATCGATCGCCAGACGGGTACTGTCGTAGCGCGTGTGGTGTTCCCCAACGAATCACGGTTGCTTCATAGCGGAGCATCGGGCACGGTAGTAGTGCCGAGTATCTATAAAGACTGTATTGCCATTCCGCAGACGGCTACCGTGCGGATGCAGGACAAGACTATTGTATATAAGGTAGTGGACGGTAAGGCTGTCTCTACCCTGATAACTGTGGCCGGTATCAACGACGGACGCGAATATGTAGTGTTGAGCGGACTGAAAGCCGGTGATGAAATTGTATCGGAAGGCGCCGGACTGGTGCGCGAAGGCACGCAAGTTAAATAAGAAGGAGACTGATTATGAAAGGAAATATGTTTATAAAGAGGCCGGTGATGGCAATCTCCATTTCCGTATTGATTCTGGCTATCGGGCTTATTTCACTCTTCACGTTGCCCGTGGAGCAATATCCCGATATTGCACCTCCGACGGTATATGTGACTGCCAGCTATACCGGTGCTGATGCCGAGGCAGTGATGAACAGTGTCATCATGCCCCTGGAAGAGAGTATCAACGGTGTGGAAGACATGATGTATATCAGTTCGAGTGCCTCCAATGCAGGTTTGGCTATTATTCAGGTTTACTTCAAGCAGGGCACAGACCCCGATATGGCAGCAGTCAACGTGCAGAACCGTGTGGCTAAGGCGCAGGGATTACTTCCGGCCGAAGTTACGAAAGTCGGTGTAAGCACGATGAAGCGCCAGACCAGTTTCTTGCAGATCGGTGCTTTGGTCTGTACTGATGGCCGTTATGACCAGACCTTCCTGGCCAATTACTTGGACATCAATGTTATTCCCCAGATAAAACGTATCGAGGGAGTGGGAGACGTCATGGAGCTGGGTGATACGTATAGTATGCGTATCTGGCTGAAACCGGAACGGATGGCACAATATGGGCTGGTACCGTCGGACATCACCGCTGTACTGGGTGAGCAGAATATTGAAGCTCCTACCGGTTCGCTGGGTGAGAGTTCGCAGAACGTTTTCCAGTTTACGATGAAATATCGCGGACGCCTGAAGAGCGTGGAGGAATTTCAGAATACGGTTGTCCGTTCGCGTGAGGACGGCTCGATACTCCGCTTGAAAGATGTGGCGGAAGTAGAGTTGGGCACTATGACATATAGTTTCCGTAGTGAGATGGACAGTCAGCCTGCCGTTCTCTATATGATTTTCCAGACAGCCGGTTCCAATGCTACCGCTGTTAATAAAGAGATTACCGCGCAGATAGAGCGGATGGAGAAAAATCTGCCGGAAGGAACGGAGTTTGTCACCATGATGAGTTCGAACGACTTCCTTTTCGCTTCCATACACAATGTGGTGGAGACACTGATTATTGCCATCATCCTGGTAATCCTTGTGGTATATTTCTTCTTGCAGGATCTTAAAAGCACTCTTATCCCTTCCATCTCCATTATCGTATCATTGGTAGGTACGTTTGCCTGTCTGGTGGCTGCGGGATTCAGTCTGAACATCCTGACGCTGTTTGCCTTGGTGCTTGCCATCGGTACGGTGGTGGATGATGCTATTGTGGTGGTGGAAGCAGTGCAGTCCAAGTTTGATGCCGGGTATAAGTCGCCTTATCTTGCCACTAAAGATGCAATGGGCGATGTGACGATGGCTATCGTTTCCTGTACCTGTGTGTTTATGGCTGTGTTTATTCCCGTTACATTTATGGGAGGAACTTCGGGCGTATTCTATACACAGTTCGGTATCACAATGGCAACTGCCGTAGGTATTTCCATGATTTCGGCCTTGACGCTTTGTCCTGCTTTGTGCGCCATCATGATGCGTCCGTCGGACGGAACCAAGAGCGCTAAGAGTATTAACGGACGGGTACGCGCTGCGTATAATGCTTCGTTCAATGCCGTACTGGGTAAATATAAGAGAGGTGTGATGTTCTTCATCCGCCATCGTTGGATGGTATGGACTTCGTTGGCAGTTGCCGTTGCCCTGTTGGTTTATCTGATGAGTACCACCAAGACGGGACTTGTGCCGCAGGAGGATCAGGGTGTTATCATGGTGAATGTCAGCATTTCACCGGGAAGCACGCTCGAAGAAACAACGAAGGTGATGGACCGTTTGGAAAATATCCTGAAAGATACGCCCGAAATAGAACACTATGCCCGCGTGGCAGGGTACGGACTTATATCCGGGCAGGGAACTTCTTACGGTACAATCATTATCCGCCTGAAGGACTGGAGTGAACGAAAAGGTAAGGAACATAGCTCGGATGCCGTGGTTTCCCGTCTCAATGCACAATTCCAATCTTTAAAGGAAGCGCAAGTATTCAGCTTCCAGCCTGCCATGATTCCGGGTTACGGTATGGGTAACTCCCTTGAACTGAACCTTCAGGACATGACGGGGGGAGATCTGGCTACGTTCTATGAAGCGGCTGTACAGTTCCTCGGTGCTTTGAACCAGCGTCCGGAGGTAGCAATGGCTTATACCTCTTATGCTATCAACTTCCCGCAGATATCGGTGGAAGTGGATGCTGCCAAATGTAAGCGTGCGGGTATTTCGCCAAGTGCAGTGCTCGATGCAGTGGGGAGCTATTGCGGTGGTGCGTATATTTCCAACTACAATCAGTATGGTAAAGTATATCGTGTGATGATGCAGGCTTCACCTGAATATCGTCTCGACGAACAGGCATTGAACAATATGTTTGTACGCAATGGTACGGAGATGGCTCCGGTAAGCCAGTTTGTAACGCTGAAGCAAGTGCTGGGACCGGAAACGGCTAACCGTTTCAATCTTTACAGTACCATTACTGCCAATGTGAATCCTGCCGACGGTTACTCTTCCGGTGAAGTGCAGAAAGTCATTGAAGAAGTAGCCGCACAATCTCTGCCGGCAGGCTACGGATACGAATATGGTGGTATGGCACGCGAAGAAGCAAGTAGCGGTGGTGCACAGACAGTCTTTATCTATGCGATCTGTGTTTTCCTGATCTATCTGATTCTGGCCTGTCTTTACGAGAGTTTCCTCGTGCCGTTTGCCGTTATCTTCTCCGTGCCGTTCGGACTGATGGGTTCGTTCCTTTTCGCCAAATTCCTTGGATTGGAGAATAATATCTATCTGCAGACAGGGGTGATTATGTTAATCGGTTTGTTGGCTAAGACAGCAATTCTGATTACAGAGTACGCCATAGAGCGCCGTCGCAAAGGAATGGGTATCGTGGAATCTGCTTACTCTGCCGCACAAGTCCGCTTGCGTCCTATCCTGATGACGGTGTTGACGATGATCTTCGGTATGCTTCCGCTGATGTTCTCCTCCGGTGCAGGTGCCAACGGTAACAGTTCGCTGGGTACGGGTGTAGTAGGCGGTATGGTTGTCGGGACACTGGCATTGCTCTTTGTCGTTCCGGTTTTCTACATCATCTTTGAATTTTTGCAGGAGAAAATCCGCAAACCGATGGAGGAGGAAGCAGACGTACAGGTGCTTTTAGAGAAAGAAAAGAGTGAAGTTGAACGCGAACGTAACTAAATGAAAGAAAGAATGAAGAAGAATATCATCACATTAGTTGCCATCAGTCTGTCGTTGAGCGGTTGTGGCATCTATACCAAATACAAACCCGCCACTGTCGTCCCCGACCATCTTTATGGGGAGGAAGTGGTGGCCGAGGACACTGCCAGTCTGGGTAATATGGACTGGCGGGAACTTTTCACCGATCCTTATCTGCAATCCCTCATCGAAGTGGGATTACAGACTAATACCGACTATCAGTCCGCCCAGCTTCGTGTGGAACAGGCACAGGCGGCACTGATGTCTGCCAAACTTGCTTTTCTGCCTGCTTTTGCCCTTTCCCCGCAGGGAACGGTGAGCAGTTTTGATACACACAAGGCTACGCAGGCTTATTCATTGCCCGTTACTGCCAGTTGGGAGCTGGACGTATTCGGTCGTATGCGCAATGCCAAAAAACAGGCGAAAGCACTTTATGCTCAAAGCGAGGATTATCGTCAGGCTGTCCGTACCCAGTTGATAACAGGCATAGCCAATACTTACTATACCCTGCTGATGCTGGATGAGCAACTCGACCTTTCCCGTCAGACGGAGACGGCATGGAAAGAAACCGTGGCCTCCACCCGCGCTCTGATGAATGCCGGACTGGCAAACGAATCCGCTGTGTCGCAGATGGAAGCTGCTTATTATCAGGTGCAGAGTTCTGTACTCGATTTGCAGCAGCAGATCAGTCAGGTGGAGAATAGCCTTGCCTTATTATTGGCGGAGACACCCCGTAATTATGAGCGCGGTATGCTGGCAAAGCAGCAGTTTCCTACGGATCTTTCGATAGGGATTCCTGTCCGGATGCTTTCTTCCCGTCCCGATGTCCGTTCTGCCGAGCGGACACTGGAAGCAGCGTTCTATGGAACCAATGCGGCACGTTCGGCTTTCTATCCTTCTATCACTTTAAGCGGAAGTGCCGGATGGACGAACTCTGCCGGGTCTTTGATTCTTAATCCGGGTAAGTTTCTGGTATCAGCGGTAGGTTCGCTCACGCAGCCGCTCTTTAATAAAGGACAGGTGGTGGCACAATATCGCATTGCCCGTGCGCAACAGGAAGAAGCAGCGCTCGGCTTTCAGCAAACGTTGCTCAATGCCGGTAGTGAGGTGAATGATGCGTTGATTGCCTATCAAACCAGTCAGGGAAAAAGAATCTTGCTGGATAAACAGATCACTTCCCTGCAAACGGCTCTGCGAAGCACTACTCTGTTGATGGAGCATGGTAATACAACCTATCTGGAAGTGCTTACATCGCGGCAGTCATTGCTTAGTGCGCAACTGTCGCAGACGGTCAATCATTTTACTGAAATACAAAGTTTAATTAACCTATACCGTGCTTTGGGGGGAGGTCAGGAGTAAATGACATCATACTCTCTCTGTTTTTTAATTTAAAGAAAGAAGGGTTGCCGGAGAAGTGATTCTGTGGCAGCCCGTTTTGTAATCAGTTTCTGGTAATCAATATCTATCCGGCTTGCGACGTATGTATAGGTATACGCTGTAAGCTGGAAAAATGGAATGTTGAAAATCTATCTGAATGGTGAACTGGAACAGTCGGTTTATGATGTGGCAATAGTGAATCCGGAGGTTAAACCGTCTTCGGTCATTGTGAATGCTTCCTTGAGGAAGGCTTTCAGAGAGCTGAAGATTATGAACCGTCCACTGGATTATAAGAAAAACAAGAATATGGTTCTGAAATAGAAGAGGTTGTATCAAATAGAGGTCAGCGTGATAGAATAAATGATGATAATATCCTGTTTGCAGGAGATATAGATGCTGTGTGTTGGATATATAGATCCAACACACAGGTCATATATGCCGTATACATTGGATCTATATGTCCAATACGCACGGTATATATGGCTTACAGGCTTACAAGTGGCTGATAAACAGCACTATTTTACCAGGCTTTTTGCCCTTTCCAATGCTACATTGATATTCGGGCAGATATTCTCTTTTCCCAGTAGTTCGTAGAATCCGGCTTTTTCCAGTACATTATGCACGTTCTCGTTGACTCCGGAAAGGATAACGGTAGTCTTTTCCTTCTGTGACATTTCGCAGAGAGTAGTCAGGTTGTGAATCCCTGTGGAATCGATGAACGGAACCTTGCGCATACGGATGATACGTACTTTCGGGCGGTCTCCCAGTTGTGTCATTGTCTCTTCAAACTTGGTAGCGATACCGAAGAAATAAGGGCCGTTGATTTCGTATACCTCTATGCCTTTGGGAATCATCAGGTTTTCTTCGTGTACGGCAATATCCGATTCCTTGTTCGGGTCAATCTCGTCGGTAATCACCGAGATTTTGGTAGTCTCCATGACACGCTTCATAAAGAGGACGCAGGCAATGACCAATCCTACCTCGATAGCGACAGTCAGGTCGAAGATAACGGTCAGGAAGAACGTGATAAGCAGTACGGTAACGTCCGATTTCGGATTCTTCAGTAAAGCTCTGAATACACGCCATCCGCTCATGTTGTAAGATACGATGACCAGTACGCCGGCAAGGCATGCCATCGGAATATATTGTGCGAGTGGCATCAGGAAGAGCAGAATCAACAGCAATACTACTGCATGAATGATTCCGGCTATCGGTGTCTTACCCCCGTTGTTGATATTCGTCATGGTACGGGCGATAGCACCTGTGGCGGGAATACCTCCGAACAAAGGGGCTATGATATTGGCTGCTCCCTGTGCGATCAGTTCTGTATTGGAATCGTGGCGGTCGCCTATCACACCGTCGGCTACAGTGGCAGACAGCAGGGATTCGATAGCTCCCAATACGGCAATGGTGATAGCCACCGGAAACAATTCCCTGATAGCTTCCCAATCCAGCGCAGGCACAACGGCATCAGGCAACTCTGATTTAATGGTGAAGCGGTCACCGATGGTCTGGATGCAGTCGATTCCTCCGAAGGTTTTCATCAGGTAAACGGCTATCGTGACTACGATGATAGCAATCAGCGAACCGGGAATTTTCTTTGAGAACTTCGGAGTGATGGCGATAATAATAATGCTGACAATACTAACGATGGTATTCCACCAGTTGATCGTGTCGAAGTGTCGGAAATAAATCAGCCACTTCCCGACGAAGTCTCCCGGCACTTTCTCGTCTCCGAAAGATAAACCGAAAATATCGGCAATCTGGGTCGTGAAAATAGTGACGGCGATACCGCTGGTAAATCCGACGATGATAGGATAAGGAATGAATTTGATGACAGCTCCCAGCTTGAACACTCCTAATAATACAAGGAGTACGCCCGCCATTAGCGTGGCTACAATCAGTCCGGCCTCGCCGTATTGTTGTATGATGCCATAGATAATGACGATAAATGCTCCCGTAGGACCGCCGATCTGGACTTTGCTGCCTCCCAACAGGGAAATGATGAATCCCGCAATGATAGCGGTGATAATACCTTTTTCGGGCGAAACTCCCGAAGCGATACCGAAAGCGATAGCCAGTGGAAGCGCTACGATACCTACGATGATGCCGGCCATCAGGTCCGCCATAAACGTTTCTTTCGAATAATTCTTTAGACAAGAAACCAGTTTGGGTTTAAATTCAAATAGCTTCATTTTTATATGTTGTTATACGTGTACTCTGTTCTTTTTTTGCAAAGTAGAGGTTGCAAAATTATATAAAATAATCGAAATAAGTATGTTTTTGAACATACTATTTGCCTGTTGATAGATTTCATCGATGAGCCGATAGTTTTTATTCATTAAGAAAAGGTGGCTTATTATGAACAAATCTCTTATATTTGCGTTATAAATAGTACGACAAGTTACGTTTGGTAATCAACCAATTTAAAATATAAATAGAATTATGGCTAAGAGTATTAAAGGAACTCAAACAGAGAAAAATCTGTTGACTTCATTCGCAGGAGAATCACAAGCTAGAATGCGTTACACTTATTTTGCAAGTGTCGCTAAAAAAGAAGGTTACGAACAAATTGCAGCTATCTTTACAGAAACAGCCGATCAGGAAAAAGAACATGCAAAACGTATGTTTAAGTTCCTCGAAGGTGGTATGGTAGAAATCACAGCTAGCTATCCGGCTGGCGTAATCGGTACTACACTTGAAAATCTTCGCGCTGCTGCAGCAGGTGAACATGAAGAATGGTCACTGGATTATCCTCACTTTGCTGATGTGGCAGAACAGGAAGGTTTCCCGATGATTGCTGCTATGTACCGCAATATCTCCATCGCAGAAAAAGGTCACGAAGAAAGATACCTTGCTTTCGTGAACAACATCGAAAATATGACTGTATTCGCTAAAGAAGGCGAAGTGGTATGGCAATGCCGTAACTGCGGTTACATCACTGTAGGTAAAGAAGCTCCTGAAGTTTGCCCGGCATGTTTGCATCCGCAGGCTTATTTCGAGGTGAAGAAAGAAAACTATTAATCAATAGATGAATAGATAAATCTTGGATGATTTAGATAAAGAAAATGCCGCTTACAGTAATATGCAAGCGGCATTTTTCGTCACCGAAAAAACAAATTGCTATCATTTTACTCTCTCATCCTGTTTGTAGAAGGATTTGTCCTTTCTATTAATCAAAGAAAAGATGCTTCACTACGTTCTGACTATGTTTTGAACAAAGTGAATGACAGATTGGTAGGATTTACTTATTTTTCGGATAGTCTTTTGGGTATTTAAACAAGAGTTATCCAGTTATCCTTTATCTATTGATTCCGGTAATCCTTGGGAGATACACCGTATTGCTTTAAAAACTCCCGATAGAAATAAGATTTATTAGAGAATCCACATTTGAACATAATCTCGGATACGGTCAACTTGGTTGTCCTTAATAACTTGGCTGCATATTCCAGTCTGATGCCTCGTACAAATTCACTCGGAGTCTTATCTATTATTTCTTTGAACTTCCGATACAAGGTAGCTTTGCTCACTCCTACAAATTCGGCAATAGAAGAAGGGCTTAATAACTCATCATCTATATTATTCTTTATGAAGTCTGTTACATTCTGTATTAACTCTTCGTCTTCCGGATGAAGAACAATCCCGTCTTTTACTTTCACAGAAGACATGCTGGAATTGAAATAGTCCTTTAAAAGCATTTGTCTCGACAGCAGATTTTCTATGGTGGATATAACCTGCCTCGGGTGAAATGGTTTGACGATATAAGCATCCGCACCATGGTTAAAGGCATTAATCTGGTCTTCTACAGAAGCCTTTGCCGATATTCCTATGATTGGAATATAACTTGTTTTCAAATCGGATTTCAATTTATTAATCAAGCTCAAGCCGTCCATATTGGGCATGACAATATCACTTATAATAATATCAGGATGATTATGTTCTATCTCTTTCAAAGCCTCCACGCCGTCTTTTGCTTCGTGTATCACATAATCAAAGAGGACATCTTTCAGCAGGTCTCTGATATTCTTTTCATCTTCCACTATCAGTATGACAGTATCTTTGCGAGGGGATAAGTGATCCTGCCCGTTCTTTTCTTTCTGCAACGAATCTTTTTCATCCGTTACAACAAGTGAATGATCGGATGGCAAAGAAGGAATCACGACTGAAAATTCAACACTTTTTCCCAGTTCACTATTTACACTTATCTGCCCGCCTAATAATTCAACCAGACTCTTTGTTAGATTTAAACCTATGCCATTGCTGACAGAGTTACCCAATTTAGGAGTATCAAATATCTTATACTTATCAAATATCTCTGCCATCTGTTGTTCTGTTAATCCCTTACCGGAATTTCTTACGAGCAAGTATAAGGTTTTATCAGGCTCATTTTGTGATATCTCAACATGAATATATCCATAACGAGGAGTATATTTGAACGCATTCGACAGTAAATTGAATATAATTTTTTCCAAAGCATTGCGGTCGGAATAGATCTCTGACGTATCATGAGTCTCTACCTTGAAGTCTATTTTATTCTCTTTCAGGATATCCACATAATTGTTGGAAGCATATTCCATCAATGATTTTACGTTCACATTTTCAGGATGCAAATCCATATTGCTCGATTTAGTTTTACGAAACTCCATCAACTCACTAATCAGCTTCTGCATCCTTTCGGCATTATTCTTTATTATTTGGAGATATTTCTTTGTACTACCATCTAACCCGTCCTGTTCCAACAAGTGCTGTGCAGGTGTATAAATCAAAGTTAGGGGGGTAAAGAATTCATGTGCCACATTGGTGAAGAAATTGAGCCGGGATTCATAAATCTTCTGTTCATGCCGTTTCTCTACCTGGGCTATAAGAACCTGGCGGCTTAACCGTATGCGATTTTTGATAACAGACTTTGTGATGTAGAAGATAATAATGCACAATATGGCATAGATAATCAATGCAGGAACACTAAGCCACCACGGATAACCTACTTTTATAGTTAAGCGATAAATGTTATCTCCCCATACTTTGTCGCCATTCGTGCTCTTCACTTCAAGCTGGTATTCACCCGGAGGAAGTTGGGTAAAGATAATATTCGGATTATTACCCATCCCCACCCAATCATCCGAGTGGTTTTTCAAGCGATAAGCATATTCACAGTTTTCATTATTAATAAAGTCTTTGGCTATGAAATTGAAAGTCATGAATCTTTCTTCATAGCTAAGTTTCAACACTCCTTTTCTGATTCGTTCATTAATGTCCTGTACCGTATTATATATCTTCAAACTACTTAATATAAGTGGAGGATTAAACTCGCGCAAATGTATATTTCGAGGATTGAAATAACTAAACCCGCTTACTCCTCCAAAGTACAAGAAATCACGATGATCCTTGAAGAAAGCTCCATCCGAGAATTCATCATTCTGCAATCCGTCATTCAAAGTATAATTATCTATTTTATTGTTTTTTACATTCAGGCTAGACAATCCCTGGTTGGTACTGATCCATATCTTTCCTTCGTGGTCTTTTAATATTCCATGAATTGTTTTATTATTCAATTTTTCGTCGGCATATTGTATCAGGTGAAAATCATTCTCCTCCTTTTTCAATTCGTTCAGTCCATAACTTGTTCCTATCCATATATTGGCATCATCACGCAGTAAGCACAATACATCATTATTGGTGAGTAAAATCCGACTGTCCATATCCTCCAATGATTTTATGCTGTTATCTTTCATATTGATACAGTTCAAGCCTCCGCCACGTGTGCCAAACCATAACATATTGTCTTCCGGATCGGATGTAATGGCATAAACAACATCGTTATTCAATGAGATATTCTTATCCGACGAATTATATTGCCTGAATCCTTTAACGTGATAACGACCTTGCTCTCTGGAAATATTTATTTTGATTAAGCCATATCCTGATGTTCCCACCCATAAAAGAGAATCATTGTTCGTAAAATAAATGTTGTACACAGCCTTGAAAGGCGGGTATTTGTCAGGTATCTCAAGCTTTTCCAGTTGCCCCGTAGCAGCATTCAATATATTGATTCCGGTTCCTTCCGTTCCGATAAAAATGTCATTCGCTTTATTTCTCCTCAAGGCATAGACAGAATTGGAAATCAATCCTTTACTCTCATTCAGATAATCTGTCAATTCTTTCGTTGCAGGATTCAACAGTTTTATTCCGCTTCCTTTTGTGCCTATCAGAATATTACCATCTTCATCTTCACAGAAACATCTCACAGGGTGACTGGTGTGAACGGTTTCAAATAAAGAGTCGTAATGATAAAGTTGAATTAATCCTTGTCCGTCCGTTCCTATCCACAATATGTTCTGACTACCGGAATAAAGAGTGAAGACTGATAACTGACTGGATAGTTCGTTCAGGTAGGTAAAAGTATTCTTTTTTAAATCATAATGAATACATCCCCCTTCTATAAAGCTGACGTACATCTTGTTCTCTGCTAAAATAACCTGCGATACAGGTTTGCTACTATCCAGCTCAATGCATTGGGAAACTGTAAAGTCGGGATTTAAAAGGAAAAGTTTGTTGTCTTTGTTTAAGATAAATCTGTCTTTCGACAGAAATATCTTATCTACAGGCGTCTGTATGTCGACTGTGCGTAAATCACTCTGTTTTCCTCCGTTAACGAGTAGATTGTAAGTCAGATGCACGGTATTTCCATTATTTAAAAGGAAAAGCATACGATCGGAATCACTCACGGAATAATCCTTTATATGACTTGCAAAGTCTGTGTTAATCGGATTAAACTCATCTTCAGAATCATTGTAGACAAAGAACCCCAGCCCCTTTATGAGGCAGATAATATCTCCTGCCGCACTCTTTCCTAAAATAAAAGACTTTTCCTGATTGGGTACTTTATTATCTGTTCTTAAATAATACCTTGTTATCTGACGGGTTCGTTTATCTAACCGATTGATTCCATTATCTGTTGCTATCCATAAACTGCCCTTACATTCGATAATCTGGCGGATAACGTTATTACTTATAGAATTCGGATTGTTTTTGCTATATCTGAATGTCGTAATTTCTCTTCCATTATATGCATTCAGTCCATCCCATGTCCCAATCCAGATTGTATGTTCTGCATCTTCCAAAATACAGTTTACTGAATTATTTGTCAGTCCGTTAACATTTGATATGTGTTTTGCCACATTAAAAGCATAAGACTTTGTGGAAGTGACAAATGCAATAATCAGAATAAAAAATAATTGTGCGTATAAGATGTTTCTCATGTAAATGAATGTTATTTATACGGTTAGGATAATAGCAAATATAAGGAATTTATTTTATTCCGCGCATATTTTCATCGGTAACGGAGGATTTATACAATTGTGGAATAGTCAATCCGAATTACAAACGATAATCTACGATTTCACCGTCAACAATCAATTTACCATGTTTCTTTGTCTTTTTAGCGGAAGCAGGAATACAAACAATAGTTACGGCATTGTCCGGGTTCAGGATAATGCTTGTTTCGCCGGTACAATTCTTCTTTATGTATTTTTTGGATACCAGATCGTACAAGTCCGTAGGTTCCGTAAAGTGTTGATTCAAAGTTACCTCTTTGGCTTCAAAATAAGGATTGAATAAAAGATAAGTAGGATATTTTCTTGTGGAATAAAAGTCTGTGACATTACAATCCAATTGAAGAATACATTCCACATTAGTAGTATCTACAATAGAGGCTAGCATACCCACCCAGGCCGAGCCATACAAGCAAATATCTGTAGCTGAAGACATGGTTTTTACTTGATCCCCAATAGCATAGGGACCCTCATCGGACAATAATCCCTGGAACGGTTCAAAGTGATTGCCATGATACAAGTCCTTCCTCAATCCTTCATAACAAATGACGTGTTGAGGATCACCTTCCCAGATAGAACTCGACTGACGGTTGCGGGGGTGCTCGTCTGCATAAAATAAGCGGCAGGCGTTTGCCAGGTTCAGCATCCACTTGCCTATTGTGGAAGCATAAGCCGGGTTGTATTTTACAATTGGGACAAGTGCGGCAGCTTGTGAAAAGGTGTTCATGGCAAAAGCATATTGTTCATCCTTTTTTTGTCCTACCAATCCGTGTACGTCGTATTTGTTCCAACGCTCACACATCACTCCCCATCCGTCACGGTCTGAATTATTACCGTCGAAGCACCAGTTCAGCATTTTCAGCTCATCATAAGTAGTTCCAAGTTCCGCATTCATGCGCACTGCCAGATAAGCCCCATAGGGCATCATTATCTCATAGAAAGTACCTTCTTTCTGGGGACGGTTTTGCAAGAATGCCATGCATTGGCGTGTAGCATTCAGATACTTTTTATCTCCGTATTTAATCCAGGAGATGTATTGCAACCAAGCAAGTCCTGCGGCTGCATCCGGCTCGCGCCATATTTTATTATGATACCCTTTACGGTTCTTAAAGTTGAAGGCGGTGAAGTTGAAGTCCAGATATTCTCTACCTTCACTTAAGTCCTGGATAGCAGCATACCAATTGTCGACAGTGATCTTCATCGGCTCCTGCATCTCTGTTTTTTGAGGATATAAATCTACCAGCATTGAATAAGCCATTGCCGGCCATATCTCATACCAGAAACTTTCTCCGGCTTTCCTGTCGAGTCCGTTCAATATAAGATTGGTTCCATTCTTCTTGTTGAAGAATTGCCGTATCATTGATACATAATCTTTTCCGTCATCATTGCTTTTGTCTACTCCTATCAGACTTGCACTAATGAGTGAGCCCATAGTGGGAAGAGATTCATAAGAATTTCCTCCTAACCGTCTTTTATCTACGTAGCTTGGAAGTCCGAAAGTACGGAATGGAAAGTTTACTTGCGAATCGTCCCACCAGATAAGAGGCAGGTTCTGTCCTTTGGCGTTGAAATCGTAAAATAGTCTGTCCTGTTTCGTGGCTATATCTTTCCAGTTTTTCATTTTATAGGGGAAAGGTATATTGGGCATATACTGTACTAAGCGGATCTCTTTTTGCTCTATCGGCTTTTGTGCCGGCAGGTTGTTGAGAAAGAAAAAACCTGCTACGAGAAATAATAATGTCTTTTTCATGGTCAGTTGGTTGTTAAAAAAGGGCGGATTATAAAA
>ENA-OZAH01000453-OZAH01000453.1-human-gut-metagenome-genome-assembly--contig:-NODE-453-length-18555-cov-5.819135_pt1 | contig 18555 bp, 15 predicted proteins | sample MGYA00243304_ERZ653505 | MGnify/ENA primary metagenome ERZ653505 (study PRJEB26926, sample SAMN06164925) | human gut metagenome | biome: ENVO:00009003; feature: ENVO:2100002; material: ENVO:00002003...
CTAGTCGTCGGCAGCGTCAGATGTGTATAAGAGACAGGTCCTACATTTCCGAAAAATATTTCGGCATCGCCGATATTACCGGTGCATACGTTGCGGGCGTTATCCTGTGTTCCCTCGATTCTTCCGATTACATCGAAGAAAAAATGGATATCAGCTCCTATATGATTTTCGGACCGATTTTCTTTGCAAGTATCGGACTCAAAACAACGCTCAGCGGCATGAACGAGAAATTCGTACTCTTTGCCATCTGTTTCGTCATCGTCGGCCTTGCCGCAAAAATCATCGGCTGTGGCCGATGTCAAAGGGATGCGGCTTTACCTGGGGCGACAGCCTGAAAATCGGTGTCGGTATGATGACCCGTGGTGAAGTCTGTCTGATCGTTGCGCAAAAGGGTCTGAATGCAGGCTTTTTATCCGGCGATTTCTTCAGTGCCGTGATTCTGCTGATTCTCTTCTCGAGTATTGCAACACCGATTATGCTGAAAATCTTATACGCGAAAATGCCGACGGCAAAAGATTCTGCAAAGGCATCCTGACTTTCCTTTTACCAAAACAGGGCGCTGTGCCATTTCCTGCACAGCGCCCTGTTTTTTTCGTATCAACCGGTAAGTTCTGATTTCTTCTACCACAGAATCTTCTCTGCCTCAGCTCCATCCGCAAACGGTCCCGGCATTGCTGCCACGCCGCGGTGCTCGCCAAGATAGTCCTGATCGAAGATAATCGTGCTTCCGTCCGGATCTTCGAATCTCTGCTCCGGCTCGAAGGCGTATCCTAAAATATCACTGTTGATAATTCCCGTCCGGAAATCCTTCAGGAACTCATACACGTTCGTCTTGATGGAATAGTGGCCGTCTTTTTCCACAAGTTCCACCTTAACCTGGTTCTCGTTATCCATAAGATTCTCTTTTTCATTCACACACGCCTTTGCTCCGTTAAAGTAAGCGTTTCCGTTTACCCAAACCGGCAGATGGCACTTGTTGTGATACGGCTCCAGCTTGCTCATGTCGGCCGGTTTGTCCAGCTCAAAGTGGCTGATCCACTCATCATAGGTCGGATACTCGTCAAACACATGCGTTCCGACCTCCTGGTTATCCTCCATCTTGAAGCCCATGTCCTCAACCGTTTCTGTTTCCTCAACCGGGTAATTCTGGATAAAGATGTTGTTGTAGAACCGGTCATCGCCATGCAGGAATGTCATGAATCCGGCAACCTCGGTACGGTGACGGATGTGATACGGCGTGTAACGGTCTCCTGTTCCGCCGCCAACTGCAGTTAATGAGCCAAGCATCAGATTGTGTACGCAGGCAATACCATCGGTCGCCATACGAACGCTGACCGGTGAGAGCATAATGTTGTTATCGATCAGGGTCGGACCATGGCCAACCTCGATGAAAATATCCTGACTCATCATTGCGCCCTCTGCCTTTGGTGTTCCCTCCGGCGGGCAGTTGTCGTGCAGCAGATTCTGGGTCAGGCGTGTTCCCTGTGCCTCCCAGTCGCACCAGATGCCCATCGTACAATGATGAATGTGATTTCTTCTCATCACAACATCGATCGCTGCATGCATCTTGATACCGGAAATCTCGGCCCCGCCAAGCTGCTGCATATTGTTGATGTTGTGAATGTGGTTGTCCTCGATAATACTGAACACACCGCCCATCCGTCCGACAATACCGGTCTGCTCACAGTGATGGATGTGGCAGCGGCGGATGATATGGCTTCCGATGTTCTCCTTCGTCCATCCATGATACTGGCCGCGGCAGACAGCATCACGCTCCATCTGGGTCGGGCTTTTTACGTGTTTTCTGGTAAAGTAATGGTCGTTCTCCGGATCGTAATATTTTCCGAGCGAAATACCGCAGCACTTGCTGTTGCTGACCTCACAGTCCTCAATAATCCATCCCTTCGACCAGTGCGGACCGATCATACCGTCCTGATAAGCAGCCGGCGGCGCCCATGTCGTTGCTGCCTTGCTGACATCAAATCCACTGAACGTAATGTAATTTACGCCTGTTTTCGATGGCATAAAGCAGTTCCGGCGCACGTTGATTTCTACTTTTTCCTCCGTCGGGTTTTTACCCTGGAAGTTTGCGTAGATGACCGTCTGATTTTTCTCTTTGTCCTGCTCGGTATACCATTTGTAAACCGACCACTCCGGCTCCCAGGACGGCGCATAAACCTCGCCTTTGATACACTCCTCGAGCGTCTCTGCCTCGTATAACTGGCGGTCATTCAGATAAACCGCGCCGGTATGGCGTACCACCGGTGCAAAATACCAGTCACCGCCGACCATTGTCGTGTATGGGTTATAATTGCCAAAAACTCCGTTGTCTACACGGCATACCCACACATTATCTTTGTAATGCTCCCAGTCATTCATCGTTTCCGCACCGGTGATCTTTGCGCCGAGCGGCTTCTCACTCTTATAGACGATTCTCGCATCCTCGGTTCCGCCGTTGATCGGATCGACATATTCGTGGTAGATACCAGGTGCAACCAGAACTTCATCTCCTGCCTTTGCAATTTTTGCCGCATCGTTGATGAACTTGAACGGCATCTCTTTTGTTCCATTTCCATTCTTCGGAGCGGAATTATTGACATAGTAAATCATTTCTCTATACTCCTTTTTGTTATAGTAAAACCTGAAAACACTGCAAAAAAGGCTGTGACGCAATCATTCACTCTCTGCGGCGCTGAATTTTTTACGCTATTTTTTTGCGGGTCTATAGAATTTCTTTATGATAACGCTTCTTCCGCAGCCTCTTTTGATGCAAACGGGCCCGGCAGCGGATGAATGCCCTGACGGTTTCCGAAGTAGTCATATCGGAACACGATCGGCGTTCCATCCGGATTCTCATATTTCTGTTCCGGCTCAAATGCCATGCCAAGCGTCTCCGTTGAGATCACTGCACAGGCATTCTGCGGCAGATAATCGTAAACATTGGTCTCCAGTTTCCATTTTCCGTTCTCTTCTTTTACACCGATGGTGATTTCATGCTCGGTATCCACTACAGCGTCCTGTTCCTGCTCTGCCGGCTTCGCCCCATTGAAGTAAACGTTGCCGCCAAGCCATACCGGCAGCTTCTCGTAATACAGATCCGGTGACTTTCCGGAACCCATTCCGCAGTAGCCCTCAAATCTTGCCACGTACTCCTCCAATGTCGGATATCCGCTGTACGGTGCGGTTCCTGCTGTCAGATTTCCGTCATCCCACTCATTATCTCCGGTCAGTTTACGGATTTCTTCCATTCCCGCACGAACCGGCTTCTGGATGAAGATATTATTGTAGAACCGGCAGTCACCGTGAAGAACCGTCATAAATCCGTTGATCTCTGTGCGATGCGGCACATGGTACGGTGTGTAGCGTGGCGACGGCAGCTTTTCGGAGCCATTGTTGACACCTCGGCCGACAGCAGTAAACGATCCCGCGATCAGGTTATGTACTACCGCAACACCCTGTGTTGCCAGCTTCATAGCGCGGTCCGAAAGCAGTACGTTATTGTCCACCAGCGTTGGTCCGTGGGAAATTTCAATAAAAATATCCTCGCCGATGCCGTCCATCCCCTCCAGATTTGCATTCTCCTCGTTCGGCAGCGTATTGTCATGGAACAGGTTCTGCGTAACGCGTGTGCCCTGTGCCTGCCAGTCAAGCCAAAGGCCTCTCGTACAGTGATGGAAATGGTTTCTTCGAATGATCACATCGATTGCTGCATGCATCTTGATGCCGCCAATCTCCGCACCCGCAAGGTTCTGTTTGTTGTTGATATGGTGAATATGATTGTCCTCAATAATCGAGAACACACCACCTAAGTGGCCTACAATACCCGTCTGTCCACAGTCGTGGATGTTGCACCGGCGGATGATGTGGCTTCCGATGTTTTCCTTCGTCCATCCCTCTCGCTGCGCCTGGCAGATACAGTCACGCTCCGTCTGTGTACCATCTTTGAATTTCCATTTGAGCCATTTATTGTCATTGTTCGGCTGTCTGTATTTTCCAAGTGAAATGCCCGAGCACTTCGAATCTGAAATCTCACAATCCTCGATGATCCATCCCTTTGACCAGTGCGGGCCGACCATTCCTTCCTGATATGCCGTCGGCGGAGCCCACTGAGTTGCCGCCTGTTTTACAACAAAGCCGGACAGCGTGATATAACCAATGCCCTCCTTCGATGGATAAAAGCAATTCTCACGTACATTGATTTCTACGGTTTCTTCGTTCGGATTTTTTCCCTGAAAATTCACATAGAAAACGGTCTCATTTTTTTCTTCGTCCTGCTCCACATACCAGGTGTAAACCGTGAATGCCTGATCCCAGGATTTTTTATAGATCTCCGGCTTTTTCACCTGATCCAGACTTGTCACCTCATACATGGATTTTCCATTCAGATACACTTCTCCGGTGTGTGCCGTGTAGGATGCGATAAACCAGTCACCGCTGACCAGTGTCGTATATGGATTGTAATCCCCAAACAATCCGTTCGAAACGCGCGCTGTCCACACATCACCTTCCAAATGCTCCCAGTTATCCACAATTTCCGCACCGGTAATCACAGCTTTTCCCGGTTCCACAGAACGGTACACAATTCTTGCATCCTCACATCCCGCATTCGCCGGATCTACATATTCCCGATATACGCCAAGCGCTACAAGCACCTCGTCGCCGGGCATTGCAATTTTTGCCGCCTCAGAAATCGTCTGAAATGGATATTCCTTCTGCCCATTTCCGCTTCGCACAGCATTTCCATCTACATAAATCTGCATTTTTCGCTTACCTCTCACTTCTTCACTTTTCATAAACTTTTATTGTGAATTTTCGCCAAAATCACATCACTCTTTTTCCGATTTCTGCCGTTCTTCACAATTTTCATATCTTAACCATAATACAGATCCTCGTAAAACACTACTTATATATTGCCGATCATTGCCCAGATGTTTCGATTTTTTCTATATTTTTTCTCTCTTCTGTTGTATAATACCGTTTATCAGATACGGAGGATTCTTTTGCCATGAAAAACGATTCGACTTCTTTTTTCGAAAACAATCATTTTGCTAACAGCTATGTTTACGATATCTCTATTTCGCATGTCCCCGCCTATTTCGGTCTGCACTGGCATCACTATATCGAAATTGTGCTTGCACAGGATAACGGCATTATCTATGAAGTAAATGGAGAAACCTTTCCGCTAAAGCCCGGTGATCTTCTTTTTATCTGGCCCGGCGAGCTGCACGCTGTTTCCACAACCAACAGAGAACATCGCCTGATCATGCTTCAGCTCGATGCAGATTTTCTGGAAAAACGCGTGGATTTCCAGTCTGTTGCTTATCTTTTTTATCAGATCCGTCTTCTGAATCAGAACAACTTCCCGGAAATCGAAAAGCTTCGCGGATTTCTGACAGAGCTTCGCAGGCTCTCCCTCTCCGGTATCAGTTTTTCTGAACTGCGCGGATGCGTTCTGCTATATCAGTTTTTTATTCTGCTCGGCGAAAATCTCTCCGTGCCGACCGAAACTGCCGCACCGCAAAAAACAGGCCATTCCGCACAGGTACACCGCCAGATGGTTGCTGCATGTACCTGGATCTCAAGTCACTGCACCGAACCGGTTTCCCTGGAAGAAGCATCAAAAGTCGCCGGATTCTCCCGCTGCCATTTTTCCAAGCTGTTCCGCGCATACACCGGCCTCTCCTTCACGGATTTCGTCACCAGGGAACGGCTCCATATCGCCGAAAACCTGTTAAAAAAACCGGATCTCACGATCACCGAAGTGTCGCTCGAATCCGGTTTTAACAGTATTTCTACGTTTAACAGAGTCTTTTTGAAATCAAAAAATGTAAGCCCTACCGACTTCCGTCAGATGTACCTGCAATCCTATCAGAAATAGGCTATGAATTCGGCATGGCCTCTGGTCTTTCGCAGGTGGATGGAACCTTCTCAAATGCACCCGTTTCCGCACTCTTCATAATCTGATCGATCGTATCGAGTACGTGATATGCCATTTTGGCACTCGCACGGTTTGGTCTGCCCTCGGCAATTGCTTCTGCCATCTCAGACGGGCCAAGACCACGGCTGTTTTCGCTGTAATCAAAGCCATAATGTAAAACTTCCGGAACAGTCTGCTGTGTCCAGTCTTTTACACCCGGAATATAGACAACATCGCCGCCGAAATTGTTCGGATCAACAAGCTTTAAGATACCTTTTTTACCGTAAATGGTGAATACCGCCTGATCATTGATGACGCTGTCACCATTGACGCAGAATGTACCGGTCACACCGTTTTTCATTTCCAGAATGGTAAAGACCTGACTTTCGTTTGTATAGTCAAATTCCTGTCCGTATTCCGGGCTGCCCGGAATGATGTTCACACGCTTCGCCGCAAGGTTTCGCACGGACGATACAACGCGATCCACCGGACCAAAAAGACTCACAATTGCCGTCAGATAATAAACACCGAAATCGTAGCAGATACCGCCGCCCGGCATCCGCAGAAAACGGAAGATGCTCGCCAGCAAATCAAGATCGCGGTTTGCGCATGCTTCGAAAGATGTCACCTCGCCGATCAGCCCGTCGTCGATCGCTTTTCTTGCGGTCTGCAGTGCCGATCCAAGGAAGGTGTCCGGTGCGGAACCGAGATAGAGATGTTTCTCCTCTGCCAGCTCGATCAGTTTCGCTGCCGTTTCCGGTGCGAGGGTCATTGTTTTTTCAGTGTAAACGTGTTTTCCGGCTTCCAGTGCCTGACGGATCAGCCCCTCGTGGGTCGGTGCCGGTGTCAGAATGACTACCATTTCAATCGACGGGTCTGCCAGAATTTCCTCGTAGGTACAGCCCTTGATGCCATACTGCTCTGCTTTCTTTTTCGCATGTTCAAGATGGCCTGCGCAGCATGCTGCTACCTCAAGATTCTCAAAGTTATGAATCATGTTCGTCAGATAAATATCACTGATCGCTCCGCAGCCGACAACGCCGACTCTCATTTTTTTCGTTTCTGTTGTTCCCATTTGTAAAAATCCCCTTTACTCTTTGTTTTTTGATTCTGTTCTGATAAAAACCCTTATCTTTTTTATACAACGAAATGTCTGAAAAAACAAGCATTCCGGCTCATATTTCACTTTCAAAATGAAAAAACCGCCCACGGTTTCTGCAGATTCTCTGCATCACCGCGGACGGCCTTTTTCTGTTGTTTACTCCACGCTTTTCAGCGATTCAATCATATCAATTTTTCTTAACCGGTAGAACATCATAAAGTTGACGAACAGGGCAAACGCCAGGGTAATCAGGGCGCTCCAGCCGTAGCTCCGCGGGAACACGTTTCGTCCGAACATCATCAGATCGACCTCGACGGTCTGAATTACGCAATGATGTAAAAACGTTCCAATTCCCATGCCCGCGATAACGCCGAACAGTGTCAGCACCATGTTTTCCCGGTACACGTACGATGCCACCTCGCCGTCGAAGAAGCCGAGCACTTTCAGCGTTGCCAGCTCTCTCTGTCGTTCGGTGATGTTGATGTTGTTCAGGTTGTACAGCACCACAAACGCCAGCAGGCCCGCCGATACGATCAGCACCACGATGACGATGTCGAGGGAACGAAGCATGTTGTCAATCTGATCAATCAGGTCGGATGTGAACGAGATTGCCGCTACACCGTCGTACGTCATGATTTTTTCTCCGAGTGCTGTCTCATAATTGCTCGACGTGTCCTGATATTTCATCAGAAGCTGGTTGTAATCCGGCGCTCCGCCGAACAGCTCCTCGTAGAGATCCGGGGCCAGATACAGATAATGGCGCACGTAGTTTTCGACGATGATCGAAATCTTTACGTCCACAATATCGTCGCCTTTTTTCAGCTGAACCGTGTCGCCTGCTTTTACGCCGAGCATCGTTGCTGTCTTTTCGCTGATGGCTGCGCCGCCGTCGGTCGGGAATTCGTAAACTTCTCCGCTTTTCCGGTCTCGGAAGGCATAGAAGTCATTGAAATTCGTCAGTTCTTTCGGCACTTCAAGCACTGCATCCACGGTCTTTTTGTCGGTCTGCAGTTCGATGTTCTGGCAGTACATTTCCAGCAGCTCATCGATGCCGCTGTAGTTTTCCAGATCGGTCTGCAATGCTTCTTTTTCGGATTCATCCACATCTGAATTCAGCACAGCATTCGCCTGATAGGTGAAGAGGCTGACGAACTGGTTTTTCGCAATCGCGGTGATGGAATCCTGAAGGCCGAAACCGACGAGGATCAGACCCATGCATCCGCCGATTCCGATAACGGTCATGAAGAATCGTTTTTTATACCGCACCAGATTCCGCACGGTTGATTTCTGCGTAAAGTTCAGATGTTTCCAGAGTACGCCGATACGTTCCAGGAAAATCCGTTTGCCGTTTTTCGGTGCTTCCGGCCGCATCAGCTCTGCCGGACCTGCGGCGAGTTCTTTGTAGCATGCCGCGATCGTCGCCACGCCGGTGCAGGCTGCACTCGCCAGAATCGCAAGGCCTCCCTGCTCCCAGTTCAGCGGGGTCATGTAATACGGAAGTCCGGTATACAGCATGCCGTAGGCATTCATAATAACCCAGGGCAGGATTTTTTCTCCAACCACCACGCCCGCGAGAGCGCCGGATACGGTGGAGAGCATCGCGTATGCGAAATATTTAAAGGCGATCACGCCGTCGGAATAACCGAGGGCTTTTAACGTTCCAATCTGCTGACGCTGTTCCTCGATCATTCGTGTCATCGTCGTCAGGCTGACGAGAGCAGCCACGAGGAAGAAGATAACCGGGAAGAATTTTCCGATATTCGAGATACGGCCGGCATCCTGACCGAAGCTCTCAGTTGACGTTACCTTATCCCGTCCCCAGACGTACCACGTTGGTTTTTTCAGGTCTGCGAGTGTTTTCTCACCGTCCGCAATTTCCTGCTTCGCATCCGCGATTTCTGGTTCGGCGTCGGCTTTTGCTTTTTCGTATTCGGCTTTGCCGTCCTCAAGTTCTTTTTCTTTATCGGCAATTTCCTGTTTCGCATCCGCAAGGGAGATTTTTCCGTCGGCGATTTCCTGTTTCGCATCGGCAAGCTGGGTTTCTCCGTCGGCAATCGTCTGCTTTGCTTCGGTGAGCTGAGTTTCTCCATCGGCGATCGTCTGCTTTGCTTCTGCTAACTGGGTTTCGCCGTCGGCGATCGTCTGTTTCGCGTCGGCGAGCTGACTTTCTCCACTGGAAATTGTCTGCTTTGCAGCGGCAAGCTGGGCCTCACCCGACTGAATCGTCTGTCGGTACGATGCAATCTGCTGTTCCCCATCAGCAAGCTGGGCTCTGGCAGCCGCAAGCTGAGTTTCTCCGTCTTTTAATTTACTGCGGTTCGTCTCAATCTGAGCTTCTCCGTCGGCAATCGCTGCTTTGGCGGATGCAAGCTGGGCTTCGCCATTCTCAATCTGTTTCTGATAAGCTTCTGCCTGTGCTTCTCCATCCTGAAGCTGGGCAAGAGCCTCTGTAATCTGAGCTTCGCCGCTTTCCAGTTCTTCTTTTGCAGAAGCAATCTGTGCCTCGCCTGCGGCGCATTCCTGCTCTTTTTCTGTTAATTGTGCATCTGCAGCGGCAAGCTGACTTTCTGCGTCGGTAATCTGAGCTTCTGCAGCCGCAAGCCGGGCTTCCGCATCAGCGCTTGCTGCTTCAAACGCTGCGATGTTTTGTTCCAGAAATGTTTTCTGCTCCTGCATCGTGAAAAGCTGCTGTGCTAACTCTGTCTGCTTTGCTTCCAGCGCAGTTTTCTGTTCCAACAGGGATACATATGCTTCATCTTCCTCCGTCATTCCGTCAAGCTGAGCCTCAATCACCTCGATCTGACCAGTCACTTCTGTCTGCGCAGCCTCCACCACCGGAAGCTGCCTGGAAATCTGGGCTAACTGATCCTTGGCTGTCTCATACTGACTCTTCTGTTCTTCATACGCTGCCTTCTGCGCTTCATACTGTGTGCGTCCTGCAGCGGTTTCTGCTTTCTTGTTGTCCAGTTCCTCGCGTGCAGCGGAAAGCTGCTCCTTTGCAATATTCAATTCCGTTTCTTTTTCGGAAAGCTGCTCTTTTGCAGTATTCAGCTCCGTCTGCTTCCGAGTCAGTTCGGTTTTTGCCGCCGAAAGCTGCGTCATTTTTTCCTCTAACTCTTTTTTGCCGGATGCCAGTTCTGTTTCTTTCTCTGCAAGCTGTGCTTTTCCGTCGGAAAGTTCTTTCGCTTTTGCCTCAAGTGTGGTTTTTCCACTTGCAAGTTCATCGGCTTTCTGATTCAGCTCCGCTTTTCCGCTTTCCAGCTCTGCCGCCTTTGCTTCCAGCGTCGCTTTTCCGCTCGCAAGTTCCGCCTCTTTATCTTTCAGCGTTGCCTTGCCGGATGCCAGTTCCTGCTCTTTATCGGCGATGGTTGCTTTCGCACTGAGAAGTTCCTGCTCTTTGTCTGCAATGGTCTGTTTTCCGTCAAGGAGTTCCTGTTCTTTCTCAGCAATCGTCTGCTTTCCGTCAAGAAGCTCCTGTTCTTTGTCCTTTAACGTCTGTTCGCCGTCGAGAAGTTCCTGCTCTTTGTCCGCAATCGTCACTTTCGCGTCGGCAAGCTGCTGTGCACCGTCATCCAGCTCTGTTTTTGCGTCCGCTAATTTCTGCTCTGCATCAGCGACCTGCTGTTTTGCATCATCAATCTTTTCCTGTCCTTCGGTTTTGACTGCCGTATACCGCCGGTCGCACGCCGCATCCTCGAGCGCTTCAATCTTCGTCTGTACAGCCTTCACCGTCTCATCATACGCATCGCTGTAGCTCGCCTCTTCCTGTGCGCCGTCCGCCTGGACGTAAATCTCTGTATAGAGATCCGAGGTAAATGTCTCCGGAAGCAGCAGTGCAAAACTGTTGATGCTTCCGTTTCCAATCGAGCCCGTTCCCCGGTTCAGATCCATATAATAAGGGAGTGTCGCCGAACCAACAATCGTAAACGTGTCCCCGGTCAGCGAATCTGAGAGCGGATCCTCCGTTCCGGAAGTGAACGTTACCTGATCTCCGATCTCACAGCCGGAACTTTTTAGAAACTGCGTATCAACAAGAATTTCATCCTCTTTCTCCGGCATCCGTCCCTCGACCACGCGCGGCTCATTCACACCGTCCGTCAGCGCAATCAGCTTCACAACCTGCTCGCTCTCGCCGATGTCATGCAGCACTTCCACCGTTTTTCCGCCGTAGACCGCTTTCACGCCATCCGTCTTCGCGATATCCGCCAGATCATCGTCTGTCAGCCCCAGCGTTCCAAGGACTTTCAAATCCATATAATTTACTTCATCATAATACCGGTCCGCCGAAACCTTCATATCTCCTTCCGCCGACCGAATGCCCGAGAAAAACGCCGCGCCAAGAAGCACGATGAAAAAGACTGACAGAAACCGCCCCTTGTTCTTTGTGATTTCCCGGATAAAGTCTTTTCGAAATGCTCTCATCGTCCACCTACCATTCTATCTCTTCCACCGGCGTCGGGTTCTCATTTGTTTTCATTCCCGCCACTTTTCCGTTTCGGATTTTAATCACGCGGTCCGCCATCGGTGTCAGCGCCGAGTTGTGAGTGATGACAATGACCGTCATCCCCTTCTCCCGGCAGGTATCCTGCAGCAACTTTAAGATCGCTTTTCCCGTCACATAATCGAGCGCGCCGGTCGGCTCATCGCAGAGCAGCAGTTTCGGATTCTTCGCCAGCGCACGCGCAATCGCCACACGCTGCTGCTCTCCGCCCGAAAGCTGCGCCGGGAAGTTATTCATTCTCTCTTCCAGCCCAACCTCCGCAAGCACCTCCGACGCATCCAGCGGATGCTTACAAATCTGCATCGCCAGCTCCACATTCTCGAGCGCCGTCAGGTTCTGCATCAGATTATAAAACTGAAAAACAAATCCAATATCCTCCCGCCGGTACTGGATCAGCTTCTTGCCGCGGTATTTACTGATCTCCGCCCCGTCCACCAGCACCTTTCCTGAAGTCGCTGTGTCCATTCCGCCTAAAATATTCAGCACCGTCGTCTTACCCGCACCGCTCGGTCCAACAACAATTACAAACTCACCCTTTTCCACATCAAAGCTGATCCCATCCGCAGCCTTGATGGTAACCTCACCCATTTGATAGGTCTTGGTTACATCCTGAAGACTCACATATCCCGCCATGCCGCCGTGTTCCTCCCATGTAAAAAATCGATATTTCCTATTTCTTTTATTGTATCAATCTACAGCCGCGGCGGCTAGTCCTAAGTGGGCGAATTTACTGTTTTTTTATAAATGGCATCCCCCCTTTATTTCAATACTGCCCTGATCATACATCTTATCCCAACCAGAATAATCACCACCGGCATCAGTGCATTGATCCATGCCCAGGTATTATTTAAAAATACCGTAACGATAAATTCTCTGTACTTCACACAACTGGCAATTACCAGCAGACCTCCGGCCGCAATCCATCCGAGTAAAAATCTTTTAATCACTGTCCATACTGTCACTGTACCAAAATCCATGCAGATCACCACCTCCTGTAATCTCTGTGCCATCTCCACCGCAGCCGTGCCGCCAAATAAAGAATTGCTATAACAACTAACAAAACAGGAAACGCAGATGATAACAGCCTGACAACAAAAACGGCAATTCTGGCCGTTACCGCTTCAAAATTCAAAATAATTCCAATTGCTGCAATCCCTGACAGCAGAGAACAGATTATCACAGCAATCGTCACTCCCGATACGGTTCTCATGCCATTCCCTCTGCCGCCTTCCCGTTCAAAAATATTTCCAGAACGCATCATCCTCTGTCACTCTCCTCTCAGATCTTAACCACTCCTCCCAGGCCGCCTACCAGACGTGCGAACGCCTCTCCCAATTCCGCCTCATCCAGTTCATCATCTGAAAACTGCTCTTCCAGCGGCTTCTCACACATTGCAATTGCTTCCTGCGCCAAGTAATCGGCAAAAACAATGGACGTAATCCCATCTCCATATTGTTCAAACATGGCAGCCGTACAATAAATGCTGTTTTTCACATTCTCTGCAGACGGAAGTCTGCCGTCACAATCAATATAACTTCGGAAACCGATTTCTCCATCCTCGTAATCAAACTCAAAACAGCCATTTTTCAAACCATAATTCGCTCTATGAAGAAACTCGCTCATCTGAGCCATCATCTCCTCATCTTTCTCATCCGCATGAACAGGGCAGATTCCGTAAACAACCAGTTCATCGTTTTTAACATCTATTACATACTTGATTTTACGAATTTTACTGCTTATTTTTAAATCAAACTTGAACAATCCTGCTTTTTCAAGAAAATCAAAATGCCAGTTCTTTTCTTTCAGAAACTGTTCTACAGCCTTTGCGATTTCATTGGAATATGTACTTTTTTTCATATGTTTACCCACCTTTTCTTTCTGTTGCTTTTTTCCTGTAAGAGACGTCTCATCTTTATATAGAGAAATAAAAATCTAACCTTAACCGTTTTCAGCTTTTATTTTTGATATCAGACAACCGTCAGACCATATCCCGTATTCTTCAGGAAATCTGCTGTATGAATGAAATAAATATTGTTGTTCGCCGTTGTTTTTACAGCAAGATAATCTGACTGCCTTCCAAAAATCCCCGGACGTGCAGAAAGATCCTCGCTTCTCACTCTGAGCCTTTCCTCACTTTGAATCTGCCAGTTCACAGCCCTTTGAAAAGTAAAAAGCAATGCAGGCGGTTTTACCGCGTTCGGCATCGGTTTATGATATTGATATGTTCCAAACAGAGCCTTCGAAATCTCTTCCGTTGCAGCCGGTGTTCCATGCTGAAACAGAACAACATTGGCAAAATCCAGATCTGCATTTCCTTTCATGGATTCTTTTACATTCTGTGATATTACGATCAGTTCAATTCTGCCTTGTCTTTTTAACTGCATGATGTATCTCATCAGCTCATCATTTTCATCTGCAAACTCCATCTCATCGAGAAGAATCCTGATTTTCGGTACATCCTTCAATGTCTGAAAAATCTCCTCCTTCAGATAAGCGTTAAAAATCCGCTGACTGCCGGAGCTGGCATATATCACCATTCCATCAAGTTTCTCTTTACAGCCGCTTTGAAGATTATATTTTGTATCGCTTCCCGTCACATAAATATTTTCAAATATTTCTTCCAGTCGCTCCAATAACCGCCGAAACACAATGCCCGCTTCATGGTTTGCCCGAATATTATCTGCAATAACATTGGAAAGCCCCTGCTGTAAAGCCAGTTCTGATATAAAATCATCATCCTCCTCAAGAAGCTTTACGACTGCAGGCAGTGAGACTGGATATTCTGTCGAAACAATGTTAAGTACCGCTGCCGCATAAATCATTACCTGCCCGGCCATACTGCTGTATCCCATTTCTTCTGCTGTCATGCAGACAAACCGAAGCATCTGCTGGGCAGACATTCCGTAGAAAGGATGATAATTTTTTTCTGCAGGCCAGGACACCCTGACGGCACCGCTTTTCCGCCTATTTTGATCCTGCTGTATCAACGCTGCCAGTTCCTGATGACTCGTGAGGACAATGGTTGAAACATCCCTTTTTTCCATGCACGCCCTGACCAATGACAGCACCATTTCCTTATTTCCCGCTTCCATTCCTGTTATCAGAAGATCACCGCAGATGGAACGAAAAAACATGTCACAGTCAATGCGGCCCTCCAATACCCGTCTTGCAGAATTTAAATGTTCACACTCTCTGATGATCATTCCCTTATTACTCATCGTTTTCCCCCTTACGCACTCACTGTTTTATCTCTCTGTAAAGCGGCATTCGGAATATAAACGGTTTTTCACCTGCCAGCGCCACTACAGCATCACCATTCCTTAGTCTCAATAAATTCCAGTCCTCTACGGTATGCCCTGCTCTCTGAATATTCAGATTTTCCTGCTGTGCAGAAAAACTGAAATTCTGGTAATTTTCTCCCAATCGATGAATCACAAACTGCCTGGTATCAAAATCATTTGTTCGAAACGCTGCCATATTCTGAAAAGAAGAAAGAATATTTTTTGCTCCGGCCTCCCCATACCGTTCCTCAAGACCGGCTGTATTCTGCAGACCGCACAGCATTTTGACATTCTCCGAACGTCCAAAATTCAAAGCATCCGAGAAATGCTGCAGTTTAGGAAGCTGCAGTGCTTCGTCTAACAGAAAATATGTATTTCCTTTTACCGCCTGTCTGCCTCCTAATGCATGGGCAAGCGCACGGTCAAGAAGAATCCCATAGATCGGCGCCAGAAGCTGACCTTTTCTCAAATCATATTCAATGAATACTACTTTCTTCTTTCCTCCTGTAATTATTTCCCGCATGGAAAATTCCTTCGATGGATCTGATTTTGCAAATGGACCTACAAACATTTTTCTCAGCAGCGCTCCAAAATAGGAGTTCACTCCCTGTGTCTGGTTGCTCTTGCCTGAAATATAATCCTGACAGCTGCGCCAGTCTGACATATAATCTAATTCCAGAATTTTCTTCAGGTCTTCGTTCGTGCTGCCTGCCAGAAAACGGATAAATTCCTGGTTGTTCAGTTTTGACTGATCTGACCGCCAGTATGTTCTCATATAATAAATCATAAGTGCTGCTACTACCTGCTCTGCCATTGCCGGAAAGATCGGCTGTGTTTCGCTGTTCATCGTCTGAAACAGCTGCTCACATAACTCCAGGGCATCCTCATCCGATTCTGTCGTATAAACCAGTTTTCCGTCTATTCCGCGGGGCATTACCTCTGCAAAAATGTTATGATACGATGTAATTTTCCGATACTTCTCTCCATTTCCAATGACAATCTTCTGACTGTCGGGAATCTGGCTTCCAAAAGTCTCCAGGTAATCTCCTTTCGTATCAAAAATAACGATCACATCTCTTTCTCCCTGTGCATTCAGCAGATACTTCAGACAGATATTAAAAATGTTGGTTTTTCCTGTTCCCGGCGCACCGATCGCCAGAAAACCATATGCCAGCATGTCCTTACTCAGTCCGAAAACATTTCCGGTATCCGGATCCCGAAAAACCACAAATGGTCTGTTTTCTCCATCTGCCGTCCAGGATGGAACGACGTTTTCAACTATGCTCTGTCCCAGCAGCGTCTTACTATACATTCCCCCGTTTCTTTCCTGTTTTTCTCTGGCTCCAATTTTCTTTTTTCCAAAATCATATGACATCGCTTTCTCCTCCTTCATATCTCCATATCACTGTCCATTCCATCGGCAATATCCTCATCCGATACACTTACCTCTCCACTCTCCTGCTGGCTCTGTGTATCTGCTTCCGGACCTTTTTCTGCCGTTTCTTCTGCTTCTTCATACACCTCCTCATCCGCCGCTGCCGGATTTTGTACTGCCTGATTATATTCCTCCAATGACACTGGCCTTGGATCAAATGACATTTTCGCATCTTCGTTTGCTGCTGTACTTTCTCCAAGTTGTTCATAAAGATTCTGATACGTTGCAATCATTTCCGCTTTAACAGTCTCTTCTGTGTTTTTATCTACTTCTACATTTGTTCCAAAATACTGGTTCTGCAAAACCTGATTCAGATCTTTCTCAAAATTGGGGTTCTGAAATTCCAAAATTGCCTTTTGTTCCATCGCCTGATATCCCGTTGCGGCCATCGACTTTGTATATGCCTCGAAAGACGCCTCTGTTCCATATTTGCCGGACAGCTCCTGCAGAATAGATGCTGTCTTTTCTTCCGCTGTACGGTACGCATCCCTCTCTGTGGCCTGAAAATAATACATGTAATATCCATTTGCTGTTTCCCCCGTCATATACTGGCTTCCCCACTGACCCTTCCCATTCTGGAAAACGATACTGTTGGTATAACTGTTCGCCTGATATTCACTGGTCAGCTGCAAATCGTCAATCTGGATTGTTCCATCAATAATCTGATCCTGAAAGCAATGCATATTTTCATGCAGTATCGTGTTCAATGTCTGGCAGTTATAATCATCCATCCTGTGCTGAACAGTCTGCCCTTTGTATTCAAACGTCTGAACTCCACTGACCGCCATATCACGATTCACCTGAATCACACCATCTGCTGCATTTCCGCTTTCATTTACCGGAAGCTCTGCAAACCGTACCTCCGGGGCGCCTATCTCCCCCTTCTCCATTGCATCTCTGTTTACTACTTCCTGCAGAAGATCCAGCTTTTCACTTTCCGAAAGCCGGGCATAAGCAGATTCGCGGAACATGGAATACAGATGCCCGTCACTTACTTCCCCATATCTGGTTGGATGTACTCCGTATTCTCCCATAACAGACTACCTCCTCATATTCCAGATCCTCATTTCTGCAGTCTCAATCTCTCCCTCCGCTAATTCTGTCATCACCTCCCACGCACTTAAAAAATCTTTGCTGTCCCAGATCGCCAGAATCATCGGCAGAGAATATTTCCCAATATAAATATCGGTCAGTGTGCGATTTTCCGACCATTCCTGTACATTCTGCCGCAGCTTCTCGGGACATCTTTCCAGTATTTTTACCGCCTTGTTATGCGCGTCCTCTTCTGTAAGGTTATATTCCTTTACAATTTTATCCACCAGTTTTTCTCTGCTGCATTTTTCCATATGCGTTTCTCCTTCCCTGTTCTACTTTTATATAGTGAAACATTGGTTTTCCCTTAACCTTTTTTATAAAAAAAACGAGGATCCAATATACATATCAGATCCTCTGCTGTCACACTACCTCTCTTGTTCGATTTCTCTCTTAAGTTTTTCCAGAAAAGTTCTCACCGTCCTGCTGATGCTTGCCTCATCGCGTCCATATTTCCTGGCCAGTTCTCTCTGGGTTGGCAATGTACCCTTTTTGTTCCATTCTTCTGCCACTTCTTTGCTGATAAAAGAATATTGCTGCTCCGAGTCTTCCAGACACAGCCATATTTTTGTTGTGATAACATCTGAAACAATCGGCTGCTGCTTTGCTCTCAGTTCCTGGAACACTTTATCTACTTTATTCAGGATATTTTCTGCTTCTTCCTTCTCTTCAAATTCCCGTTCAATATTTACATTACCTGCAATATAACTCCACAGTTCTTCTTCCTCTTCGTCACTCATTGAATTACTCGTCGTAACTTTAACATCTGCCAGCTTTGCCAGCTCTCGAATGGTTTCCACCGGAAGCTGCATTACTTCTGCCAATTTTGAATACAGTTCTTCTGGTTTATCCTTCTTTTCTATTTTTTCTGCACACTTGATATACTTACGAACTGCTCTTATTTTATTTTCAGGAACGTGAACTCCTTTGTATGTATCCTCTAGCCCTTCTTCATATTTTGTATATGTAAATTTCTTCTTCCATTCATAATTAAAAAAATGAAGAAAAAATATTAGAATTTTAATCCTGAATAATCCTAAAATTACAACAAAAAATTATTGAGAAAAAATCTAAAATAAGCCATATGTATATTGTATACAAAATTGTTGGCTTTATAGCAATTTTAACCTAAAATTGTTCTCGGAAAAATACGTTGTCAAGGGGAAAAATTGGCATAAAAAGGCTGTTTCGGGCAAGATTTTGTATTTTAGAAGGAACAGTTCCGAA
>ENA-OZAH01000472-OZAH01000472.1-human-gut-metagenome-genome-assembly--contig:-NODE-472-length-17749-cov-6.160054_pt1 | contig 17749 bp, 13 predicted proteins | sample MGYA00243304_ERZ653505 | MGnify/ENA primary metagenome ERZ653505 (study PRJEB26926, sample SAMN06164925) | human gut metagenome | biome: ENVO:00009003; feature: ENVO:2100002; material: ENVO:00002003...
GCTCGGAGATGTGTATAAGAGACAGCGGATACACCGTCTACAATCTTTGTTGCACACACATCGGATATATTTGTCAATCCGGCAAGTACACCTTTACCGTTCAGATCTCGAAGTCCTCTTTTTACCTCGTATTTGGTATAGAGTTCTTTGTCAATTGCACTGTTCGTTTCACATTTCAGAGCAAGTTCTTCAATCTCCGGAGTGATGTCAAAAAATATGCTGTTAATATCTTTGGCCATGGGCTCTTCCTCCTTCTCTTGTTTCTTCTAATGTCTTTTATCTTTTAATTATACTAGATATCCGTCTAGTAAACAATTAACTGAATATTAAATCTTTATGAATCAAAAAGTGAAGAAGAATAAAGTTGCTGTCCACTACATTTTTGTAAACAGCAACTTTGTAAATTCCTTTAATATTATTTTATCTGCAATCATAAAGAAAATCTGCCAGCTTTGCAAATTCTTCCAGCGTAAGGGCTTCCCCACGAATAGATGCTCCTCTTCCGAGTGCTTCAATCGCTGCCTCGATTTCTTCTTTCGTGTAGTCAAGTTCTGCCGAATTCTTCAGTCCATTTGCCAAAGTCTTTCTTCTCTGGTTAAAGGAGGCACGGATAATACGGAACATAAGCTTTTCATCCTTTACCTTCACCGGTGGTTCTTCATAACGTTCCAGACGGATTACCGCAGATCCAACCTTCGGACGAGGCATAAAGCAGTTCGGTGGTACATTTGCCACAATATATGGTTTCGCATAATATTGCACAGCCAGAGACAGTGCACCATAGTCCTTCGTTCCCGGTCCCACCTGCATACGGTCTGCAACTTCTTTCTGAACCATAACTGTAATACTCTTGATCGGAACATGATTCTCAAAAAGTCCCATAATGATCGGCGTTGTAATGTAATATGGCAGGTTGGCCACAACCTTGATCGGTTTTCCTCCATTTTCCTCTTCTGCAAGCTTTGCAATATCTACTTTCAGAACGTCATTGTTAATAACCCGGGCATTGTCATAATCTGAAAGCGTATCTTCCAGAATCGGAATCAGTGCCTTGTCAATTTCAACTGCAACAACTTTTCTCGCTGCACATGCCAGATACTGTGTCATCGTTCCGATTCCCGGTCCGATCTCCAATACAAAATCATCTTTTGTAATCTCTGCTGCCGCAATAATTTTGTCCAGTACATGTGTATCGATCAGAAAGTTCTGACCGAACTTTTTCTGGAATACGAAATTATATTTCTGTAATACTTCTATCGTATTCTGTGGATTTCCAAGTGTTGGTTCTTTCATCTCATCTCTCCATTTCTTATAATTGATATAAATCCCTTGCATTCTTCTCTGTCTGTTCGATCACCTGCTCCGCAGAAATGCCTTTTAGTTCTGCGATCGCTTCTACAACATATGGCAGGTACAAGGACGAATTTCTCTTCCCTCTGAACGGTGTCGGTGCCAGATACGGACAGTCTGTCTCAAGAACAATTGACTCCAATGGAATTTCTTCTACAATCTCTTTTAACTTCTTTGAGTTCTTGAATGTCACAACACCGCCGACTCCGATGTAATATCCCATCTTTACATATTCTCGCGCCATCTCAAGGCTGTAAGAATAACAGTGTATCACACCTTTGAGTCCTTTTCCATGTTCTTTCATAATTTCCATCGTATCAGCTGCCGCCTCACGGCTATGGATCATCACAGGTTTGTTCATCTCTCGCGCAAGATCCAGCTGTCTGATGAACCAATGTTTCTGCAGATCATGCCCTTCTTTATCCCAATAATAATCAAGTCCGATCTCGCCAACCGCAACGATCTTTTCTTTCTTTAATAATTCTCTCATTCGAGCGAAATTCTCTTCATTCAGTGCACCGACTTCGTCCGGATGTACACCTACTGATCCATATATAAATGAATACTTCTCTGCGAGTTCTACTATCTTATCCCAGGACTCTACTGTCGCCGCTGCATCCACAATTGTTCCAACGCCGCCTGCTGCCATACTGCTTAGTAGCTCATCTCTGTCTGTGTCAAACTGCTCATCATCATAATGCGCATGTGTATCAAATATCATTTTATTTACCGCCTGTTTTCAATATTTCTAATCTTGTGCTTTATTTTACCACAAATAATTCTTTCCGTCTTCATATAATACATCCATCGCCAGACGGACACTTTCTTTTCCTGTCATCGGATCTTCGATGCCCACGCTGATACGATATCCGTTTCCTGCTTTTTCTACTAATCCCGGTGTATAAAGGATTACCTTAACCTTTTTCTCTATTCCCGGAGTTATATTATTCAGTTGTAAATCAAGCTGCTTTTTTTCTATCTGTTCGCCCTGTTCATTTTCGACAATTATCCATACCGGCCAATCCTGATAAAATGGTGCCACTCCATCATTTCCCCATGTGATTTCAAGACTTGTTCCATGAATCTTAGGTTTCAATACAGCCTTTGAAATGTATAACCGGTATCCTAGATTTTGCAACACTTTATTGTATCCGCACTCATAAGCTGCATCAGCTGTCATCGGACCAAGGAATGTAGAATGTGCCTTTTGAATAAGATTTATCGTCTGTGAAAGTTCCATTTCCAATAGATTCTTCATTGGAACTGCGCTTGTGAATTCACCACCGGATGGTGCATAATTCCAGAAATCCGGCATTGACTGAAGTTCCCCTTCTTCATTTGTCTGGTCATAATCTCCGCCATTCGCAATCTCAGAAAGCCATCTTTCTGTAGCATCCGCATCACCTGTCATATCATTATATAGTCCCATGCATTGTTTTTTTGCGATCGAAAAGGGTCTTCTCATAAGATGTTTTGCTTTTGGAAAGGCTTCCAGCCATGGAAGAACGTACTGCTCTCTTACAGTTCTTGACGGCAGCCGCCTGATGCCTATATGATAGGCTACATGCCATTCGCCCCAATGTCCAAGGCTTCCAAGTTCTACGTAACTAACCAAATCAGACCTTCCATAATGTTCCCCAAATGCTTTCACTGCTTTTTTATGAGCAGCCAGAAACTGTTCGTTACTGTAATCCGGTGCGAATCCTTTTCCGAAAGCTGTATCGTACCACTTTCCTGCATGCCCTGTTTTCTCATACAGCCACTCGGGAATGTCCATATGTCTGCTGTTTCCAGGAATATCACACACAAATCGTAGTACCATATGCTTTCCTTCTGCCTGCCATCTTGCCACCTGATTTTCCGCATCGATCGCATCCCAGGCAAATTGCCCTTCCACCGGCTCAAGTTCCGCCCAGGTAATATCCATATACAGAAGCGTCACATCCCCCCGGACACTTTCATTCCACGCACATGGTGCATATCCCATAAGCGGATTTCCAAACACTTCTTTTGTTTTCTCGTATGTCTTCTGTTTTTTTCTAAAAAATTTCATAAGCAGATTTTTCTGGGAAAGCAATCTCAAATGCATTGTTCAATTCTTTTTTTGTTCTGTCAAAATCAATTTCGCAATTGGCATCATTGATACAGATTATCTTTTCTCTTCTTTCAGTAACTATTCTGTAAAGCTTATCATTATTCTCTGCAAGTTCATAATAACGGCATGTTTTTTCTACATTTTTAGGGATAAACTCACCACTCAGCTTCTGATACTCCCGAAGAACATACTGGCTGATATCCTCTTTATGCCGGAACGGATGCCCACATACTTTCGTCAAAAGTTCCGGCTCAAGTTCCCATAATTTCTCAAATGTGTCCTTTCGAAGTGGTGACGGACCGTGAACTGTATAAAAACCGGTATAACGCGGAAATGCCATCTCTAACATATTATAGATGAAATATTTTATTGGATATCCGAAATGGAAATATGCTTCTGGCTGTTGTTTCATATTTTTATATTTATCAAAATATCTGGCAAGAACCATTGCATTGTTCAAATAGATATATGGCATTACCGGATTGTCAACATTAGCTACATCTGGCTGCAATGCCAGCATATCCACAGGGAGCCCATTTCTGAAAAAATCTGTTTCGCCGGTTCTTTTCAACAGGAACATGTCATCATTAAAATATACGAACTGCTCAGATAAGCCCGGGATTCTATGCATGTTCCATTCTATTGTATGAGAATTAAATGTTGGTAAAAACCCTGGTGGGATATAATCTGTATGCCGCACGATATTTAACTTTGGATGTTTTGTATTCAGCCATTTTGGTAAATGTCCCCATGTCACAAAATGGACTTTTCTTACCCACGGCGCGCAGTTTTCAATTCCGCGGAACCAGTATCTTAGATTCTCCCAATCCCGGAAACGTTCTTCTCTGTCATCAGTCTCCGCCAATTGCTCTTTGCCGTATCTTGTTTTATTCTTTTCGCTTCTCCACTCCGGGTCATTTCCGTCTACCCAGGTGATTACGATATCTATGCTATTCTCTGTCTTCATATCTTTCCGTTCTTATACCTTAACGTGCTACATTTTATTTCGTTTTAATACTAGCATGTGAAAATTTAATTAGCAAGATAAAAACAGCGAGATACAGGTCATTTCCCATATCTCGCCGCTTTTCTTTCATTTTATCATATTTAATGATTGACTAATGATTTCTATAGTAATTGATCAGACATCCGTCAAGAATAATCTCACGCTCTGCGTCTGTCAGATCTCCCAGCTTAAGGTTCAGTTCTTTGAGTTCATCACCTACAACATAAGCTTTGATCACATCCGCTTTCTCTTCCACTGCTTTTCTCACATTAGGAACAAAGATGTAATCTCCGTTCTTGAAGGAAAGTGCTTCATGATCTTCTTCTGTCAGGAATGGGAGCATTCCCCAGTTGATCAGGTTGGAACGATAACGCTTTGTTGCATACTCTGTTGCGATGTTTGCCCATCCGCCAAGTACCTTCTGACAGGAAGCTGCCTGCTCACGAGCAGATCCGTCTCCTGGTTTTACTGCGAAGATTGTACTTCCGACACCAAGGTTACCCTTGCCAACTTCCGGATATGTCTCGTGAATCTTATCCATCACCGGTTTCAGTTCTGCAAGAGCATCTACCGGACATTCATCTGCTTCAATTGCTTTCTGAGCTTTCTGTACTTCTTTCGCACGTCCAACGTATGCAGGATCTTTTCTTGAAAGAGCGAACTCTGCAAGTCCCAGCGGATTAGAACGGTAAGAAGATGTCTCTCCGGACGGAATCAGCTCATCTGTTGTTGTAACAGGATCATGGATCTCAGATACAACCTTCACAAGCAGGTTCTGTGGAAGTGCTGACATTGCCGGCCAGTCCTTAATGTTTGGTCCAAATTTAATCTCAACGCTTGGATCAGCAACACCCTTGCTGTCAAATACACGGTTTGCATAAATATTCTTATCAAAGTGATATTTCTGTCCTTTGTACTCTACATCCATTGCTGTTGCCGGTGTTAAGAATCCCTTGTTTGCTGCTGTTGCTGCGATAGAACGAGCATCCATCAGTGCTACAGAAGAGATCTGTCCGTTCTGCAGCTTACTTCCTTCACGGTTCGGGAAGTTTCTTGTTGTATGACGGATAGAGAATGCGTTATTTGCCGGAGTATCTCCTGCTCCAAAGCACGGTCCACAGAATGCTGTCTTCACAACAGTTCCTGCTTCCATAAGATCTGCAATTGCACCATTCTTAACAAGTTCCATATAAATCGGTGTACTTGCCGGGTAAACGCTGAATGTAAATTCATCTGCTCCGATGTTCTTTCCTTTGATGATATCTGCAGCTGCACAGATATTTTCAAATCCACCACCTGCACATCCTGCGATGATTCCCTGCTCTACATAGAACTTACCGTTTCTGATCTTATCCTGCAGAGAGTAATCAACTGCACCGTCAAGACTTACAAGTGCTTTCTGCTCTACATCATGAAGGATGTCTGCCAGATTTGCGTTCAGTTCATCAATTGTATATACGTTACTTGGATGGAACGGCATTGCGATCATAGGCTTAATCTCGCTTAAGTTTACATAAACCATGCCATCATAATATGTAACTGCTCCAGGATTCAGCTCTTTGTAATCCTCACTTCTTCCGTGAATGTCATAGAACTCCTGAATCTTCTCATCTGTTTTCCAGATAGAAGACAGACAAGTTGTCTCTGTTGTCATAACGTCGATTCCGATACGAAAATCTGCACTCAGCTTGCTGACTCCAGGTCCAACGAACTCCATAACCTTATTGTTCACATAGCCGTTCTTGAATGTAGCTCCGATGATTGCAAGAGCAACGTCCTGCGGTCCTACACCCTTCATCGGCTCTCCGTCTAAGTAAATTCCGATCACGCCCGGCATCTTAATATCATAAGTCTTGTTCAGAAGCTGTTTCACAAGCTCCGGTCCACCTTCACCCATAGCCATCGTTCCGAGTGCTCCGTAACGTGTATGGCTGTCAGATCCAAGAATCATCTTTCCTCCGCCTGCAAGCATCTCACGGGCAAACTGATGGATAACTGCCTGATGCGGTGGTACATACATTCCGCCGTACTTCTTCGCACAAGTTAGTCCAAACATATGGTCATCTTCGTTGATCGTTCCACCAACTGCACAAAGACTGTTATGACAGTTTGTAAGTACATATGGCATCGGGAACTTCTCAAGTCCTGACGCACGTGCTGTCTGGATAATTCCAACAAATGTAATGTCATGGGATGTCAGCTTATCAAAACGAATCTGCAGACGTTCCATGTTCTCTGATGTATTGTGTGCCTTTAAAATACCATATGCCATTGTGTTCTGAGTGGCTTCTTCTTTCGTCAGCGGAACCTGCACATTCCCTGTGTCTTCTACTATCTCAGTTCCATTGAGAAGATATACGCCATTCTCGTACAATTTAATCATGTAAAGACCTCCTTCAATCTGATCCATATTTTTTAAACATAACTGTTATCATCTTAACATATTTCAGTGTTTCGGTAAATCTAAATTTTCGCAATTCAGCATTGTAACTCAATAAAGTGCGATTTCCACAGATTTTTTAGCTAGAAAGCGGAAAGCTCAGCTCAATAGCAAACTCATTTTTCTCTGTCTTTGCGCTGATTTCTCCATTCATACGTTTCACAAGTTCCTTTGCAATAGATAATCCCAATCCGGTAGATGTTTTGCTCCTTGCCACATCCGCTTTATAAAATCTGTCAAAGACATGTTCTATATCAATCTGCTCCGAATGTATCACCTGATTCCTGATTCGCAATACTGCATGCTCCTGCTTGCGCTCTAACACAATACTTATCTTCTTTTCTCCATGATCCAGGCCATTTTTAATTACATTCTGAATAACACGGTGGAGTCCTTGTTTATTTCCGGCTATAGATAGCAGTTCTTCTGTAATCTGAATATCCGGCTGGATTCCCCTTCTTACCCAGTCATCATAATAGGAAAACACCGTTTCTTTCAGAATCCGGTTGATACAGCAAGGCGTCAGTTCCAGACTATAGGATTCATTTTTTAACTTTGTGAACATGAAAAGTTCTTCCAGCATTTCATTCAGACTGTGTATTCTTTCATGAATAATATTCAGATAACGTCTCTGGTCTTCGACATTTTCGCATTCTTCCATAAGCTGAAAATATCCATCCAGAGATGTCAGCGGTGTCCGGATATCATGGGAAAGGTTCGTATAAGTATCCGCGATCAAAGCTTCTTTCTCCTGATAACGCTGCTTCTCTTTTCTTTGTAATTCCAGAAGTTCATTCAATCTGTCTGAAAGCATTCCGATTCCACCCAAATCAAACTCGCGTTGAATCAACATGTTACTGTCATGTTTCATCAAGAACGCCAATTGGCGGCAGATGTCCTTCACCTGCCGCTGATATTTCCACATAATAATAAATTGTAAAATGATAATTCCTGCTAATATTCCAATTACGATATACATCCGCTAAATATCCCTCTTTTGAAAAACAGCACTGCTTGCAGCTATCATTATAACCGCAAACACAATCGCCACGCCGAATGCTGCCAAACACTCATTTCCACTTGGATTCATAGAAAGCAGTGATAATTTCCCGGTTATCGTATACTTATAAATTTGGAAATTCTGGATTCCCATTTTCCGAACAGCACTGTTTATCAATCCGTATACGATACTCATTATATTCATTGTAAGACAAATCGCGATGACCATGCTGATCACATTATTTTTCAGAATAATTGCAATCGCCATGCAGATCAACACGAGTACATAATGAAGTGCCAGCTCCGTCAGGAAATAAGACAGAACAGCTTTTGAACTTCCCCACGTCAATTCTTTGAATACTATATAGTTCGCAGCTCCCTGGAGTAAGAATGCACCTGCCATTGTCAGCACCGTAAAGACCGCCAACGCAATAGATCTGGAAAAAATCAGTGTTCCTCTTTTTTGAACCTGGCCGCCAATATTTTTAATATAACCGCTTCCGATATCCGCTGTTGAAAACATCACAGCAAAAATCACCAAAAACAACGCATAAAATTTCCCCTGAGAATTTGCAAAGAAAATGTCATACACCGTAACCTTTTCTCCCGGTTCTGTCGGCAGTGTCACCATCATTCCCACATTAATATTCTCTGCAGTCGGTTCCGCAAACTGCTCCTGCCGCACGGTATCTTCTTTACTTAATGAATCATAATCTGTTTTACACATAAATGTTGTAAACAGTACTGACACAGCCAGCACGATCCATACTACATACATACTTTTGGTGCGAAACATCCGGTACAAATCCATTTTTATCATATTAAGCATGACTGGCACCTCCTGTCAGATTCAGGAAATACGTTTCCAGTTCTTCACTCGTTATAGAAAGCCCTTTTACCGGAATTCCTGCCTTTGCAAGCTCCATATTCAACGCTGCGCTTTCATTCAGACGTTCAAAAATGTGAATATGTTCTTTGTCTGTCACCTGATAATTCGTGAATCCCATAGCATCCAGCACCGGAATTGCCAGCTTCGGGTCAGCCAGTGTTAATTCCATCCGCTCACTGCATCTTCGCATTAATTCTTCTCTTGTAAGCTCCTGCAATAAACTTCCATTGTGAATGATTCCATAATCGGTAGCAATCTTCGATAATTCCTCCAGTATATGACTGGAAATGCAAATCGTCATATTCCTCTCTTTCTGAAGTCTCTGAATCGTGTCCCGAACCTCAGCAATTCCCTGTGGATCCAACCCATTGATCGGTTCATCCAGGACTAACAGATCCGGTTCCCCAACCAACGCAAGACCAATTCCCAGACGCTGTTTCATTCCAAGAGAAAAGTGTTTTGTCTTTTTCCGTCCCACATGCTCCAGACCTACTGTTTTCAATATCTCATCAATGTAACCTGCTTTCTTTATCCCAAACAGCTTACATTTGATATTCAGATTTTCATATGCGGTCATATTTCCATATAATCCCGGTGCTTCAATCAGACATCCCACACGGGAGCGGACCTTCTGTAAATCCTTTCCCTTGTATCCGAAGATCTCAATCTCTCCGCTCGTTGGCCTGGAAAGTCCACTGATCATCTTCAGGCAAGTCGTCTTCCCGGCTCCATTTCGTCCGATAAATCCATAGATAGCGCCCTTTTTAATATGCATGCTGACACTGTCCACAGCTTTATGATGTCCATACCGCTTCGTCAGCCCTCGTGTTTCCAATAACATCTCACTCAAATTTTTCATCTCCTTTTTCTTATCTGCATTTATCATAAAAGATGAATCTTAATCAAACGCAAATAAATAGTAAAAAAAGAGTAAAGATTACGCATGAAGACGATAACCGATTCCCCATACTGTCTCAATGTATTCCTCCGAAGTCACTTGTTTGATCTTCTTGCGGATATTGCTGATATGAACGTCCAATGTCTTTGTCTCACCCATATAAGGCTCGTCCCATGCATATTCGAAAATATCCTCTTTACTGAAAACCTGTTTCGGATTTCTGAGCAGTAATTCTAAAATCGCAAACTCCTGTTTTGTGATCTTCGGAAGTATCTTTCCAGCAATTTCAACCTGAAATGTATTTCTGTTTAATACCATATCTTTAAATGAAAACGTATGCTGTTCCTCTGCTTCCTTTTCTTCTTTATGACGGAGTTGTACCTGAACTCTTGCCAGCACTTCCCTGATTTCAAATGGTTTCGTTATATAATCATCCGCTCCGCTCGTTAAAACCTCTACCTTTTCATCCAGGCTGTCTTTTGCAGTCAACACAATAATCGGAAGATTTCCCTTTTTCCGTATTTCCTCCAGAACTGCTTCTCCTGAAATTCCAGGCAGCATCAGATCCAGCAGAACAAGTGCGTAATCATGATCCTGCATATTTAGAAGCAGCTTTGCTTCGGTCCCGGAAAATGCCTGCTCACAAGAATAGCCTTCTTTGGATAATGCCTCCTGAAGCAAGTTATTAATATTTGTATCGTCTTCTACAATCAGTATTTTCTGCATGATATTGCTCCTTTATCTTCCTCAATACTCGGCCATGATTTTCTGAGTGCTGCATAAGAAATCAAGAAGTTTGCAAGCCATCCGGCCGGTACTGCAAGCCAGACAAATGCAATTCCGAACCGCGGTGCACAAATCAAAGCAACAGACAAACGGATTGCAAGATTTACCATATTCGCAATGAGAAACGGACGCATGATTCCAAGTCCGCGAAGAACACCATCGGTTGCCATCTTAATACCCATGAAGATGAAAAAATACCCCAGCCATCTCATATAATCACCAGATACCTGATACGCTAAAGCTGTTCCATCTTTTCCAAGGAATAAGGAAGAAATCTGATTGTGCAGTGATTCAATAACCAGAAAAGCAAGGACTGCAAAACCTAGATCTAACACCAGTGCCGCATGATAGCCTTTTTTAAGCCGTTCGATTTTCTTTGCACCAAGATTCTGGGATATATACGGCGAAATCGCATTGCCGATGGATACAAAAATCAGTGAAAAAACATTTTCCACTCGCATCGTTGCCGAATAACCTGCGAGCGCCTGTGTGCCAAATGGATTTACAACTGCCTGTACGATCATCATACCGATCGACACTGTAGACTGCTGGAGAACTGACGGTACGGCAATTTGAAGCATCGAATATAACTCCTGTCCGTCAAACCATTCAAACTGACATTTATACCGTCTCATTCTATAAAGGAAAATCAGAAATGAAAAGACCGCGGAAATCCCCTGTGCAATAAGCGTTGCCAGGGCCGCACCAAACACGCCGAGACCAAGTCCGGCTACCATCCAAAGATCCATAAAAATATTTAATACAGATGAAAAAATCAGAAGAACCAATGGAATTCTGGATTCACCGATGGAAGTAAACATCGTTGAGAGGATGTTGTACATAAACAGAAATGGGAATCCCACAAAATAAACCCGCAGATACAGCACTGCTTCATCCAGTATATCAGGAGGTGTTTGTAATAAACTCATCATTGAATGTGAAAAGCAAAAACCAAAGATTCCAAGTAGTATGCTCAGGACTAAAAAGCTGATCAGCGATGTCGACACAATTGTTTTCATTTTACCATAATCTCTGGCTCCAAAATAACGGCTTACGAGTACACCTGCGCCTACACCGGCACCCAGAGCTACACAAATGAAAACATTCGTAAGTGCAGCACAGGCACCGACAGCCGCAAGTGCCGAAGAACCAACAAACTGACCGACAATGATCGAATCAGCCATATTATATATCTGCTGAAAAAAACTGCCTAAGATCATAGGCATTGCAAAAACAGTTAACGCTTTCAGGGGCGCATCTGTAATTAGATATTCATCTTTTGACATGATCATACTTCTCCTCAATCAAAATCTCTGGTAATATTTGTAAGCCATTTCTTTCTGAAATAGTGAATAAATACCACGGGCATTTTCTCGAACTCATCTAAAGTCATTACAAAGTAAACCCAGACAGGCGGTAATTTAAAAACATATGCTGCAAGGAAAGTAGCCGGAACTGCAACAAGCCACATAAATATGGAATCTACGATCATTCCAAATCTGGAATCACCGCCGCCTCTGAAACACCCACATATAAGGCAGGTATTAATTCCTTCTCCCACAAGACGCCAGGTTGTCATAATTATAAAAATGCTAAGATAAGAAAGGGCAGTCTCGGTCAATTTATCCCGATAGAAGTCCAGTATCAGAGGACGAATCGCCAGAATAATAACGCATCCGATCAGGCTTACAGCAAGTGTTATCCTAAGCATCCGTTTCCCGTATTCTCCGGCTGTATCAATTTGATCTTTCCCTAACTCCTGGCTGATAATGATAGTCGTAGCGTTGGCAAAACCGCGACAGGCAATAGCACCAATATTTACCACCATAACAGCAACCGCATTTGCGGCAACCATGTCATCTCCGATATGCCCAAGAATTGCTGCAAATGCTGAAGTGGCAAAACTCCAGACAACATCATTTACCACGGCTGGAGTGGCAATTTTCATAAAGTCATGAAACAAAATACCTGATTTCGCAAAGAAGTATTTTATCCGGAATCTGACATCTGAACTGTTTAATGAATAGATGAGACAAATTAATACCTCTGTAATTCTGGCAATCACAGTACCAAGTGCAACACCTGTAACGCCAAGCTTTGGAAATCCAAACAGACCAAAGATAAATGTGGCATTACAAAGTACATTGACACAAAGAGAAACAATGTACGTAATAGAAGGCAGCATTATTTTTCCAATACTTCGAAGAGCGCTCATAAAAACCTGCGAGAACCCCATAAACATAAATGAAAATGAAATCACCTTCAAATACTCACTTCCGGCAGCAATCGTATCCGGACTATTTGTGAAAATCTTCATAACCGTAACCGGCATAGTAAAGGAAATAACGAAAAATATAAGCGAGACGATCAGTGAAATCCGTTCCGCAAGACCGAGAATCCTTTCTACTGTCTTTTTATCCCCTTTTCCCCAGTACTGGGCACACAGAACCGAAGTTCCTGTAGCCATACCGTAATATAAGCAGAACAGAATAAACGTATACTGGTTCGCAAGTGATGAAGCTGACATCGCCGTCTGGCTTACGTATCCAAGCATTACCGTATCGGCAATGTTTACCAATGTTCCAATCAAATTTTGAATCATGATCGGAAAGGCTAATTTTGATGTGTATTTTAAGAAATCTTTTTTATTTAGCATACAACTGTTCTTCCTTAATTCTATAAATGTTTAATCTACAGTACTGTTTTTGCAGCATCATCAGCCTTCCTCTTCTCCGTAATGTTTACTCAAAGAGAAGCCTCTTCCTCGTACCTCTGTAACTCTGCTGATGATCATAAATGCCTCCGGGTCAATCTGTCTGATCAATTTCTCAACTTGTGGAAGTTCTCGATTAGACACAATACTCAATACAATCTGCTTTTGTTCTTGTTTGTAACCGCCTTCCCCATACAGCATCGTCACGCCTCTGTCTACCTGCGCAAGAATTGCCTGACGTACTTCTTCCACCTGTTTGCTGATAATCTTCACTTCCGTCTTGGTATTTCCCATCACTAACACTTTGTCCAGCACTGTCGTGTAGATCATTACCAGTAAAATTCCGTATAAAACGCGTTCCGGAGGATTATATAGAATCTGCGGTAACAGAATCAATATATCAAATACATTCAGACTCACTGACACCGGAATTCGAAAATACTTATTCAAAATCAACGGTGGAATATCCATACCTCCGGTAGAAGCTCCTGTTCGAATTACAATACCAAGTCCAATCCCGATTCCAAGTCCGGCAAAAATCGTATTCAGCATTGGATTATCCGTGATCACCAGATCCCCAAAAATATGATTGGCCGCTTCCAATGCAATTGGATATGTGAAAGAACTGAGAATTGTCGTCAGTGCAAATTTCTTACCAAGAAAAATCACTCCAACTATCAGCATCACAATATTAAATGCTAAGACAAATCCAGAAATTGATGCTCCCGTAAAATGCTTCACTACCAGACCAATACCGGTTGTTCCTCCTGTCATCAGATTCCCCGGTAAAAGAAAAAGTTTGATTACAAAAGCATAGAAAACATTTCCAAAAATGACCTTTGCAACGGTACTTGCCCGCTTTAAATATGCCTTATCCATAAATTCCTCCCATTAGCCATATGATTTTAATTATCCCCAAAAACGTCCGTTAGAGAATCTTCCCTAACAGACGTTTTTCAAAGTATTTCCTAATACAGTGATATTATACTGAGAAATGCGGTCAGTTTCAATAGGATTTTTCAAGGCACAACATATTTAAGATAATACTTTTTTGTATATTTGCGCACTAATAGAAAAGCCCGCAGAACCGAGGTCCTGCGGGCATATTTCATTTTAAGTATCGATATTAAATCTATCTAGATATTAATTACTCGATGATTGAAGCAACTGTACCTGATCCTACTGTACGTCCACCTTCACGGATAGCGAAACGAAGACCTTCCTCCATAGCTACTGGATGGATCAGTTCAACTGTCATCTCTACGTTATCTCCAGGCATACACATCTCGATTCCTTCTGGAAGCTCGCAAACACCTGTTACGTCTGTTGTTCTGAAGTAGAACTGTGGACGGTAGTTGTTGAAGAATGGAGTATGACGTCCACCCTCGTCTTTTGTCAGTACGTAAACCTGGCATGTGAATTTCTTATGGCAGCTTACTGTACCTGGTTTGATAAGAACCTGTCCTCTTTCGATCTCTGTTCTCTGAATACCACGAAGAAGTGCTCCGATGTTATCTCCAGCCTGAGCCTCATCAAGAAGCTTACGGAACATCTCGATTCCTGTTACAACAGTCTTCTTAACGTCCTCGTGGATACCGATGATTTCAACTTCGTCAGATACGTGAAGTGTTCCACGCTCTACTCTACCAGTTGCAACTGTTCCACGTCCTGTGATAGAGAATACGTCCTCTACTGGCATAAGGAATGGCTTGTCTGTAGCACGCTCTGGTGTTGGGATCCATGTATCAACAGCGTCCATAAGTTCCATGATCTTGTCTCCCCACTCTCCGTCTGGATCTTCAAGAGCCTTAAGAGCTGATCCCTGGATGATCGGTGTGTCATCTCCTGGGAAGTCATACTCGTTAAGTACTTCACGGATCTCCATCTCTACGAGTTCAAGAAGCTCTTCGTCGTCTACCATGTCACATTTGTTCATGAATACAACGATGTATGGTACGTTAACCTGACGGGACAGAAGAATATGCTCTTTAGTCTGAGCCATAACTCCGTCTGTTGCAGCTACAACAAGGATAGCTCCGTCCATCTGAGCTGCTCCTGTGATCATGTTCTTAACGTAGTCAGCATGTCCTGGGCAGTCAACGTGTGCGTAGTGACGGTTAGCTGTCTCATACTCAACGTGTGCTGTAGAGATTGTGATTCCACGCTCTCTTTCTTCTGGAGCCTTATCGATGTTCTCGAAATCTACAGATGCGTTACCTTCTACTCTGTGAGAAAGTACTTTTGTGATAGCAGCTGTAAGAGTTGTTTTACCATGGTCAACGTGTCCGATAGTACCGATATTACAATGCGGTTTTGTTCTTTCAAATTTAGCCTTTGCCATTTTGAATATCCTCCTTAAAAATATAACCCTCAATGGGGCAACCTTGTTTTGGTTTTCTATTTTAAACCTGGCTAAGTTTGATTATATTTCAAACTTAGCCGATTTTCAAGCCTTTTATGATATTTTAGGCATTTTTGTTGGATAATACTTTCTCCTGTACAGACTTCGGTACTGGCTCATATTTCTCAAAGAACATTGAGTAGTTACCACGTCCCTGTGTTCTGGAACGAAGATCTGTAGAGTATCCAAACATTTCTGACAGAGGAACGTACGCACGTACGATCTTTCCGCCACCGAGATCATCCATACCTTCAATACGTCCACGACGTGAGTTCAGGTCTCCGATGATATCTCCCATATATTCTTCAGGCATTGTAACCTCTACCTTCATGATAGGCTCAAGAAGTACAGGTGCGCCCTGTTTCATAGCATCCTTGAATGCAAGGGAACCAGCGATGTGGAATGCCATCTCACTGGAATCGACTTCATGGTAAGATCCGTCGTATACGTTAGCGTAAACACCAACTACAGGGAATCCTCCAAGGATACCAGACTTCATAGCTTCTTCAATACCTTCACCTACTGCCGGGATGTATTCCTTCGGAATAGCTCCTCCAACTACAGTAGACTCGAACTTGTATGTCTCCTCACCGTTGACATCCATTGGCTCGAATTTAACTTTACAGTGTCCGTACTGTCCACGTCCACCAGACTGTTTCGCATACTTGCTGTCAATATCAACTGGCTTTGTGATGGACTCTTTGTAAGCAACCTGAGGTGCACCTACGTTAGCCTCTACCTTGAACTCACGAAGAAGTCTGTCAACGATGATTTCAAGATGAAGCTCACCCATACCAGCGATGATTGTCTGTCCAGTTTCTTTATCTGTATGAGCACGGAATGTCGGGTCTTCTTCTGCAAGTTTTGCAAGAGACTCTCCAAGTTTTCCCTGTGAAGCCTTTGTCTTAGGCTCGATAGCGAGCTCGATAACTGGCTCTGGGAATTCCATGGACTCAAGAATTACTGGATGCTGATCGTCACAGATTGTATCTCCTGTTGTAGAGAACTTGAATCCGATTGCTGCAGCAATATCTCCTGAATATACTTTATCCAGCTCTTCACGCTTGTTGGCATGCATCTGAAGGATACGTCCAACACGCTCTTTTTTATTTTTAGTAGCATTCAGTACATAAGAACCGGAGTTCATAACACCTGAATACACACGGAAGTAAGCAAGCTTACCTACGAATGGGTCTGTCATGATCTTAAATACGAGAGCAGAGAACGGCTCTTCATCAGAAGAGTGTCTTACTACTTCGTTTCCGTCTTCATCAACACCCTCGATTGCCGGGATGTCTGTTGGAGCCGGCATAAACTCGATGATTGCATCAAGGAGTTTCTGAACACCTTTGTTTCTGTATGCAGTACCGCAGCATACCGGAACAGCTGTACACTCACATGTAGCTTTTCTCAGTGCTACTTTCATTGCATCGATAGAAGGTTCTTCACCCTCAAGGTATTCCATCATAAGGTCATCGTCCAGCTCACAGATTTTCTCTACGAGTTCTGTGTGATAAAGCTCAGCTTCATCCTGCATCTCTTCCGGAATATCTGTTACAGTGATGTCTTCACCCTTCTCATCATTGTAGATGTAGGCCTGCATCTCGAACAGATCGATGATTCCTTTGAATTCGTCTTCTTTTCCGATTGGAAGCTGAAGACAAATAGCGTTCTTTCCAAGTCTTGTCTTGATCTGATCTACAGCATTGTAGAAATCAGCACCAAGGATGTCCATCTTATTGATGAATGCCATACGTGGTACATTGTATGTGTCTGCCTGACGCCATACGTTTTCTGACTGAGGCTCAACACCACCCTTAGCACAGAATACGCCGACAGCTCCATCAAGTACACGGAGTGAACGCTCAACCTCTACAGTGAAGTCAACGTGTCCCGGAGTATCAATGATATTGATACGGTGCTCTAAAGCGCCCGGTTTCACTTTTGTCTTCTCTTCCAATGTCCAGTGACATGTTGTAGCGGCTGAAGTAATTGTGATACCTCTTTCCTGCTCCTGTTCCATCCAGTCCATTGTAGCAGTACCTTCGTGAGTATCACCAATCTTATAGTTAACACCGGTATAGTAAAGAATACGCTCTGTCAGTGTAGTCTTACCAGCATCAATATGAGCCATAATACCGATATTTCTGGTTCTCTCTAATGGATATTCTC
>ENA-OZAH01000491-OZAH01000491.1-human-gut-metagenome-genome-assembly--contig:-NODE-491-length-17101-cov-10.220228_pt1 | contig 17101 bp, 13 predicted proteins | sample MGYA00243304_ERZ653505 | MGnify/ENA primary metagenome ERZ653505 (study PRJEB26926, sample SAMN06164925) | human gut metagenome | biome: ENVO:00009003; feature: ENVO:2100002; material: ENVO:00002003...
TCGCTTTTTTCACTGATTCTGCTGAAAAAACCTCATATCCGGATTTTTTCAGTGAGAATGTAATTCCACGATTTAAATTTTCATCATCTTCAACCACGAGTATACCTGGCATAGCATATGCACCTCTCTTTATTAACTATTTAGGCGTTTGCGAAACGCCACAACACCGCATAAATACGGCATTTTTTGTTACCTAAAAGCAAATAACTCCTCACCGGATATGGTATAATCGAGTTGACTAAAAACTATAAACCTACATCCAAGAAAGGAGTTATTCTGATACTTATGATACCATATAAACTGCTTTCTTTGGCAGATATTTTTTCAGATTGCCAGGAAAAATTTGAAAATGACAAACCTGCGTTTCTTTCTCTATTGGAAACCCATATCGATATTGATGAGTTTATTCCGATTTCTTTCAGAAATCATTTCTATGCATCGACGGGCATTTTTGCTATGTCTTCAAGTTCGGCATTGTCACCAACGGACTGAGCATCATCCGCCACATATCTTTTTATAACAAAAAATTTATGGCTTCACATCCTGATATCGTTGTCGAAAAGAAATCCGATTCCCCTGACAAAGATAAATGTGTTCATGATTCAAAACTTTTAATCCCGACACTGAAGGACTTCTTTTCCAAGCATCCTTTGATTAATCCAAAAACCTTCCTGGGTGATGCTGCTTTCGATACCGCACAGCTCTATAAGAGCCTTCTTACCGGTGACACTTTTGGTAATGACAAACATTTCTCGAAAGCTTATATTCCGCTGAATGCAAGATCCGGACTTGAAAATCTGGATTATTCTATCAATGAAGATGGTATTCCGTGTTGTCCCCATGATCCTTCTTTACAAATGAAGTACGAAGGCACTTCCAAACTTCGCAGTGGAGTAACGAAATATAAATTTGTCTGTCCAAAAATGAAATAGATTTATGATAAACCAACTCAAAAAGCCCATCGTCATTGTTTCTGTGACAACCCTTGTACCTCTTCTAAATGTGGGCGGATGGTCTACATCTACCCAGAAAAGGATCTTCGTGCTTATCCCGGAACGATCCGTGGCACCGAAGAATGGGATGATACCTATAAAATCAGAACTGTTGTCGAAAGGGATATCAACCACATCAAAGACAATCTCTGTCTTGCAGGACACCGAACCCAAAATGAGAAGACTCTGTATGCTGATCTGATTCTTGCCGGTATCACCCAACTTATTACTGTTGTTCTCGCAGATAAGATCAATCACCACGAATATATTCGAAGCTTAAAGCCTCTCATAGCATAGGACTTACCAACTTAATAAGACCTATGGCTTATTTAAGTGTGCCTAAAATATCTCATCATTTAACGTTTCTGCATTTATCATCTCCATTTATTGTGGATAACTGCTCTCATATTTCAAATTTGAGTTTCGCAATTACCTAGTCACTTACAATAAGTGTTACACTTTACCGTGTAAAAGTCAACCTTCCCAAAAAATCCCGGAGTACATTGTCATACTCCAGGATTTTGTCGTCAACCGGATAAAAGCAACCGCATTCGCTACATAATTCTACACCAGATAACTGCTTCGCAGTTGATTCAGTTAAAGCTCTTCCCCGCAGGATTCAATCACTTTTTTGTACCAGTAAAAAGAATCTTTGCGGATTCTGGAAAAGTCTCCGGTCCCGTCATCATTTTTATTTACATAGATAAGACCATAACGCTTCTTGAATTCTCCAGTGGAGGCACTGACAAGATCTGTACAGCCCCAGCAGGTGTAGCCGATCAGATCTACTCCGTCATGGATTGCTTCCTTCATCTGCTCTATATGGCGGCGCATATATTCAATACGGTAATCATCGTGAATCTTTCCATCCTCTGTCAGCTGATCCACCGCCCCAAGACCATTTTCCACGATCATGATCGGAATCTGATAGCGGTCATAGATCTGGTTCAGAACATAGCGAAGACCAGTTGCATCGATCTGCCAGCCCCAGTCGGAAGCTTTCAGATATGGATTTTTCAGATTGTCACTTCCATTTCCGGCCGTTTTCTCTCCGTCCTTTGTCACGCTGACACAGCTACTGGAATAATAGCTGATAGTGAAAAAGTCCACCGTACCCTTCTTGAGGATCTCTTTATCCTCCTGAAGAACCTCCAGCTGGATTCCGTGCTCCTCAAAGTATCTCGCTGCAAATCCCGGATAATATCCTCTTACATGAACATCACCGGCAATGGAATTGTGGATCTGCCCAAACTGCTGTGCATATAAGATATCATCCGGATGGCAAGTATATGGATAACCATTGTGATAAGCAAGCATACAGCCAAGCATAAACTCCGGATCGATCTCATGAGCCATGGAAACTGCAAGTGCACTTGCTACCAGCTGGTGATGCATTGCCTGATAACGGCTCTGCTCACATACATCCTTCGGGTCCAGCATTCCTGCACAGAATACCGCACCAAAGTCCTGCGTCAGCATATTGATCTCATTAAAAGTCAGCCAGTATTTTACCTTACCTTTATATCTCTCAAATAAAACCTTTGCAAATCGAAGATAGAAATCGATCATCTTACGATTTTTCCATCCGCCATACTCCAGAGAAAGATGAAGGGGATTCTCATAATGAGAGATCGTTATCAGCGGCTCAATGTTATATTTTCTCAGTTCGTCGATCACATTGTCGTAGAACTTAAGGCCTTCCTCATTTGGAGTTTCCTCATCCCCATTTGGGAACACTCTGGACCAAGAAATAGAAAAACGATATACCTTAAATCCCATCTCTGCAAAAAGAGCAATATCCTCTTTCCAGTGATGATAAAAATCAGTTGCCTGGTGATTGGGATAAAATTCTTCCGGTAACGGTGCCGGCGGTGTAAGACGACGTTCCTTATCCACACTTCCTCCTGTCAGGATATCTGCAATGGACGGGCCTCTGCCATCCTCATCCCAACCGCCTTCATACTGGTTTGCAGCAGTTGCTCCGCCCCAGAGAAAGTTTTCCGGCATACGGTTATAATTTTTCATATTTTAATTTTCTCCTTTTTACAAACATCAGGCGGATCTGTTATCTCCGCCTGATGTTTCGTTGTTATTCTTATACAATAGTCAGGAATTTATCTCCTGCATTTACAGCTGCATCTTCTTTTTCCATGCATACTGCTTTGATATAATCAGAAATATTGGTCACAACAACCGGTGTGATCAGATCATATCCTTCTTTCTTAATGGCATCCATATCGAATTCCACAAGAAGCTTTCCTTTTTTTACCTTATCTCCATCAGAAACATGGGATTTAAAATATTTGCCATTTAAATTTACAGTATCAAGTCCGATGTGGATCAGAATTTCTGCTCCACTTTCTGTCACAAACATGATTCCATGTTTACTGTCCATGATATTTGCCACCGTACCATCTGCCGGTGCATAAACCTTACCTTCTGATGGAACGATTGCTGCTCCGTCACCTAAAACCTTATCAGCAAAAGTTTTATCCGGAACATCGGAAAGTGCTTTTACAGTTCCTGCTACCGGTGCACAAAGCTCGATCTTGTCTACAAGCGGAACACTCTGCTGTGCAGGCTGTTTTTCTGTATCTGTGTTCTGTACTTCATCCTCTGTCTCAGCCTTTACATCCTCAAATCCGAAGATAAGCGTAAGAACAAAAGCAGCTACAAAAGATACCACGATCATAATGATTCCATAAATCAGATTGCTTAATCCCTTCTCGCCGATAAACGCCGGGATCGCCATGATACAATTCTGTGCAATGTAAAGAGAAACCTGAAGAAGTCCTCCTACGATACCACCGATTCCGGCTGCGATGGAAGCTGCTACAACCGGTCTTTTCAGTTTCAGTGTAACACCATACAGAGCAGGCTCTGTGATACCCATAAGAGCGGAAACACCGGCTGCACTTGCCAGCTGTTTCATGTTGCTGTCCTTGGATCTTACAGCTACTGCAAGAGAAGCTCCGGACTGTGCAAGGTTAGAGCATACCTGAGATACAAAGATCAGTGTATCGGCACCACCGGTTGCAATGGCATTCAGTCCGATCGGTGTCAGCGCATGGTGCATACCGGTCATAACGATGAACGGGAAGGTTGCTGCAAGGATACCTACAATAATGAAACCAAGTTTTACGGACAGGAAGTTGATGGCTACCGCAAGTCCGTTACCAATAATTGTTCCGATCGGTCCAACTACGATCAGGGCGATCGGTGCACTGATCAGAATTACCAGTGTCGGGTTCAGGATCAGTTTTACCATTTTCGGTGTGATCTTATCAACCAGAATCTCAATATAATGTGTGATCCATACCATCAGGATAACCGGAATAACGGAATAAGAATAAGTTGCTTTTGTGATCGGCAGACCAAACAGTGTGATGGCCGCATCACCAGCTACCATAGTTACAAAGGTAGGGCTTAAGTAAACACCGGCAATAAACAGCGCCAGTGACTGGTTCACGCGGAAAACCTTGGCAGCATTTGCTGCGATCAGGAACGGCATGAAGTAGAAAGTAACATCTCCGATAAAACTGATCACCTGGTAGGTACTGCTTGTTTCTGATACCAGATGAAAAGTTGTCAGCAGGGTAAGTACAACTTTGATCATACCGGCTGCAGTCAGGGCAGGGATCATCGGGGTCATACATCCGGTGATGGCATCGATAACTTTTGAAACAACACTCTTTGAGCTGTCAGAGTTCGCTGCCGGTGCATCATCGGTAGGAACGCCTTTGTCTTCCAATGCCTTGTAAACAGCGTTTACTTCGTTTCCTGCGATAACCTGGAACTGATCTTCATGCCAGTTAACGCCGGAGATCTCAGAAAGCTTTAAGATCTCTTTCTCGTTGATCTTCGATCTGTCTTTCACATAGAAACGAAGCCTTGTCATGCAGTGGAACAGACGGGTGATATTATCTTTTCCGCCCAGCGCTGCAATCAGTGTGTCTGCAGTTTTTGCATAGTCCTTTTTCATTTGGGGACCTCCTTTAATAATAAATATTGAAATTTATATTAAAGGTCTTGCCTGAAAAGATACGCACATGGCACGTATTTCAGTAACAATCCATTAACACCTAATTTATAAAACAATCTCTTTTCACAGATTTTTCAGACGTTTATGGTCTTCTGTGATCTTCTGGATATGAATCGTCAGATACAGCATTTCATCCTCAGTCATAGCGTATTTATATTCCTCTTCCATCATAAGATAGATCATTTTTACACAGCCGTAAGCTTCTCTGTACTGCTCCTTGATGATCTTGAAAAGCTCCTGATTCTCATCATAGTGAAGCTCTTTATGAAGGAATCTCTGGGCAAAATATTTCAGATGCGTGAGAAACCGCTGATAATACAGATTATCCTCCTGAAATTCCATATTGTCATAATACTTCTCCACGATGTCCAGGATCTGATGTACGATAATGGAAATCTGATAGCTGTCCGTCTTGCCGCCATCTTCCGCATTCACAAAATGCAATGCAAAAAATCCTGCTTCATCTGCAGAAAGATCTACCTCGAACATCTCATTTACCTTTTTCAGTAATTCCAAGCCGATCTCATATTCCTTATGATAAAGCTGCTTGATATCCAGAAGCAGCATATTCTGAAGGCGGATCCCGTTTTCAAGTCTGGAGATCGCACCCATGATATGGTCGCTAAGGGAAAAATAAATACTGTCATTTAATTTCATCCCCTCTTTTTCCTTCACATCATTTACAAAAGCTTCCACAAAATCCAGATATTTTTCCGGAATAGCAGTCAGATAACCCTGTATCTCCTTGCTGATCTGGGCATTTTCCGCAGTAAAGATCTTCTCGATCCTGGACTCCTCCACTTGCTGTCCTTTCTTTTTCTGAAAAGCAATTCCGCAGCCCTTTACAATAACTTCATGTCCCTGTCCATCCCTGGACAGTATCAGATTATTATTCAAAATCTTATGGATAACCATAGTCCTGTTCCCCCGCTGCCAAACAAATAAAAAAAGACCATTACAGTATATAGAAAACCTATTCCTATACTACTATAAGGTCTTGCCTGACGATAAATAAATATTTCAGTAACAATCCTTCTGATTCGTAACTATTTAATAACTGTACGTAATAATATCAGAAAAAATATATGTTGTCTATCTGGAATATTTAATAAAATATTTATAATATTTTTGTGAACTTTGACAAAATCCCCTGATGATCCTGCCATACGGATCAACGGGGGATTTTCTGTTCAGCTTTTTATTCTTCAGATCTCTTTTCCCTTTGTCGCAACGGCATGTACAACAAACGGTACAAACAATGTAATAAACGCCGCATATCCAAGGTATGCATACCATCTATATGTATGGGCAAGAGATCACTTATTTTTGCTTTGTCTATACATCCCAAAAACGAAAAAATTTCCCTAAAAACGACCTGATTTTCCCAAAAACAAATAAAATCCCCAAAAACATATAAATTGTGTAATTGGGAAATAATGTTTGACTTTCTTAAAAAAACCAGTATTTATGCGGCTTTTGGCATAGTGAATTTCGCATTGTTTGTAATTTCATATGTGGCATCATAGAAATACCACATGTTCTCTGCATCATTATATTCTCCTTTGCTTGTATCAGCGGATAACTTTTTCACCTCATCCGGTGTCATTTTAATTGGCAATGTGACTGCAATCTTATCTTTTAAGAGCTGCTGTCCAGCAACAGTTTTCACTTCTGTGATTTCATAAATAAATGTATTCTTATACCACAGTCTTCAATCTGAATCAATGGCAAGGGCTTACGCCGGCAAATATGCCCCATTGACACAGTTTCAGTCTGTTGTATAAAATGAGCAAGCAGAACAAGAAGATGTTCTGCTAACGCTATATCATTCATGATTGTTTAGCTTTGTAATGAGGATGTTAGTATTAGGTTATAAAGCATTTCAGTGTTCTTACAGAATATAGGTTTTAGAGCGGATGCCAAAGTACAATTTAACATTGCTACATGCCACATTCCATATTTTATGAAGAAAAATAAGAAAATTACAGATTAAATATATAACATAAAGACTTTCTTATAAAAAAGTGGTAATATGCCATAATCAAATAAAGACAGTGCTGACAGCCACTTTCAGCGGTACCACTTTTTTCTTATTCTGCCATATTTGTGGTATATTACGGTTTTAGAGTGAATGGTTCTTCTATTTTGTAACATTGAAAAAGTCATTTATGGATCAGTGTAAATAATACAAAATAAAAGAACTGATAGCCATATGCATGAAGCAGTGATATAATTACCAGCTCTTTTAGTGTCTGTATCGTATTAACACAGTTTCTACCTATTACAAAGAGAAAAATGAAATCTCTTGCAAATAGTTATTCGGTAGTGTAAAATAGTTTGTGTTTTTGGTAAAAAATAACTCCTTTTTGGTAAGAATTCAGATATGACAATTCTTATCGAAAAGGAGTATTTTTTATGGCAGTTGCAAAAGAACAAATTCGACAGATCATCTCAGAAAACAACATTAATAGCGTTGCAGATATATACACGCTTCTGAAAGACAGTTTCAAGGATATCCTGCAGGAGCTGATGGAGGCAGAACTGGATGCAACTCTTGGCTACGAGAAAAACCATAAGGGAGATCTACAGACAGACAATAAAAGAAATGGTCATTCTACAAAAAACTTAAAGAGTCAATACGGTGAATTTCAAATCGACGTACCAAGAGACCGTAACGGTGAGTTTGAACCAAAACTCATCCCTAAATACCAGAGAGATATTTCCGGGATTGAGGAAAAAGTGATCTCTTTATATGCCCGTGGTATGAGTACACGTGACATCCACGACCAGCTCCAGGATCTTTATGGAATTGAGCTATCAGCTGAAATGGTCAGCAAGATCACAGACAAGATACTTCCTCAGGTTAAGGAATGGCAGTCCCGTCCTCTGAACCCGGTTTATCCGTTTGTCTTTATGGACTGTATTCATTATAAAGTACGTGAGGATGGCAGGATCCTGAGTCGTGCTGCGTATGTAGTTCTTGGCGTTACAGTGGAGGGATACAAAGATATCCTCAGCATCACAGCAGGCGCAAATGAAACCAGCAAGTTCTGGCTTGGGATGCTTAATGATCTTAAGAACCGCGGAGTAAAAGATGTCCTTTTCTTCTGTGTGGATGGTCTTCCAGGTTTTAAAGAAGCTATTCAGGCAGTTTATCCGCAGGCAGAGATCCAGAGATGTGTGATCCATATGCTACGCAATTCTTTCAAATATGTAAATTATAATGATCTGAAAAAGTTTTCCTCGGATTTCAAAGAAGTGTACAATGCTCCGAACGAAACAGCCGCTTTAACAGAGCTGGAGAACATGAAAGAAAAATGGGGGAAGAAATATCCGTACGCGATCAGTAACTGGGAAAATAATTGGGAAGATGTAAGTTCCTTTTTTCAGTTTTCTAATGATATCAGACGCATTATGTACACGACAAATATCATAGAAGGATTGAACCGCCAGTATCGGAAAGTCACGAAAACGAAAAGCGTATTCCCAAGCGATCCTGCATTGGAAAAGATGCTGTATCTTGCCAGCGAGAACGTAGTCAAAAAGTGGACGCAGAGATACCGGAACTGGGATCAGGTATTGAATCAGCTGATAGTCCTTTACGGAGAACGGCTTACTGCTTATCTGTAAGAGAAAAGAAAAGCAGGAATGGGGAAGCTCTTTTAAGCCCCTCATTCCTGCTTTCTGTCTATTCCTTCGGCATTTATATTATTGCCAGAAATTTCCGATCCTATTCCAGAGGTCGGGTGTGGGCAGAGCCCACAAAAGGCAATAATCATGATGCATTACTTGTCATGCAAAAAAATCGAAAATGATGTATATAATTTTCCTACATGGCAATACTGTAAGTACAAAGATATATTCGACAGCCGCATAATCATTAATTCGACAGCAAAATTTTACATATCTATTTCTTATCAGAAAGATTTACTTTCCATAGACACAAGAATTTTTACACCCTCTCAAAAAGATACTATATGAATCTATTATACTGATCCACATAGTATCTTTTTCAGGCAATCTATAATATTGTCAACAAATATTTCTTCTTAATCTTCTACTTTTCAATCTTCTCTTTTTTTCTGGGTCTTCTCCGCATTGCTGTATGCCATGGCATAAAAGATTTCCTGGGAATTGAGTTTGACATCATTCAGGCTTCTGTCTGCATAATTTCCTGTTTCTGTCAGTCTCTTTCCTTTTTCATCATCATTCATCATGGTCTCGAACATCCAGTCCAGACGTTCCTTTAATTTCTCATTAAGAACCGGAGCAGCCACCTCCACACGACGGACTGTATTTCTTGTCATAAAGTCAGCAGATGCAATATATATTTTTTCTCTTTCTTTTGTACCGAAACGGTAGATTCTGGAATGCTCCAGATAACGGCCTACAATACTTACAACCTTGATATTCTCTGTATATCCCTTAATCTCCGGAATCAGACAGCAGATACCTCTGACGACCATCTCTATCTTTACTCCTGCCTGAGATGCTTCCACCAGTTTATTGATGATCACCTTATCTGTCAGGGAATTGATCTTGATTCCAATATAGCCTTCCTTTCCCTGTTTCACCTGGTCGATTTCTTCCTGTATCATATCCAGAACTCTGTTCTGCAGACATTTCGGTGCAACCAGAAGAAGATTGGATTTCTCAACAACTTCCCCTTTCAGAAGAGCTGCAAACACTTCTGCTGCTTCTTTTCCGATTTCCTGGTTTGCTGTGATCAGCGACAGGTCTGTGTAAAGTGCAGATGTTTTTTCATTATAATTACCTGTACCGATCTGTGTAATATAGGACACACCCTTATCTGTTTTTCTGGAGATCAGGCACAGCTTGGAATGTACTTTATATCCATTCAGTCCATAGATCACTCTGCAGCCTGCCTCTTCCAGTTTTCTGGAATATTCAATATTGCTTTCCTCATCAAATCTGGCTCTCAGCTCTACAAGTACAACAACTTCTTTTCCGTTTTCTGCTGCTTCCACCAGAGCATCTACAATCTGGCTCTTGTCCGCCAGACGATATAATGTCATCTTGATGGATACAACAGAATCATCCTTTGCAGCCTCATTCAGAAGATTAATAAAAGATCTGATATTTTCAAATGGGTAGGATAACAGTACATCTTTCTTCATGATCTGTGGAATCAGGGCACTCTTGCCATCCAGCTCCGGCGTCATTCTGGGAGTTCTTCTCTGATAGAAAAGTTTATCCTGGGCAGTATTTCTCAGATATCCCTGAAGTCCGAATACAAAGGACATATCAAGCGGAACCCTGGTCAAAAATACGTGTTCTTTATCCACATGAAGCTCCTTACAGAGTGAACTTATCATCTTTTTATTTAATTCTCTGGATAACTCCATTCTTACAGGATTCATTCGTCTTCTCTGCTTGATCAGATTCTCCATTGCATCCCTGTAATCCAGATCCTCATCATAAATGGTTTCTGTATCAATATCTGCATTTCTGGTAATACGGAGCAGCGCTTTCTCCCTAATCTCATAACTCTTAAACATTTTCGGCAGAAAATGAAGAATCAGTTCCTCTGAAAGCATGAAAGTCCCTTTTCTTGTAGGAATATCGATCAAACGTCTGAATACAGTATTACTGCAAGGGATAATAGCTGTTTTTGTTTTTCCACCCTTGCTCATCAGTGATGCCACTGCATAAATATTTTTATTTTTCAGGAATGGAAATGGCTGCTGTTTGCTCACAATATTTGCAGACAGATACGGTGCGATCTCCTGATCAAAATATGTTTCCAGAAGCTTGCCTTCCTCTGCAGATAATCTGTTAAAATTGATCAGACGCACTCCGTAAGGCTCCAGTTCTCCCATCAGCTGTTCATAGATAGCTGCCTTTTTCTGATCCAGATCTCTGGTGGCCTGAATGATTGCAGTTACCTGTTCTTCACTGGTCATGTTTGTTTTATTCTCACGTATTACTTCAGATGCTTCCATCTGATCCATCAGAGTTCCGACTCTGACTCTGTAAAATTCATCCAGATTTGACTGATAAATAGCAGCAAATGTCAGTCTCTCCGCAAGCGGAACTCCTGGATTTCCCGCCTCATTTAAAACTCTCTCATTAAACTTCAGCCAGGACAGTTCTCTGTTCATCATATATACAGGTGCTGTAATTTCTTTGCTTTTTTTCTGTTGTTTTTTCATTCGGATAATTCCTCACTCTTTTTATTCGTGATATCAGTGGCAAAATTTATCAAACCTTTTGACTCTGACATCCCATAACGTTTAGAATTATAAACTTTGAATATCAATTCCATGGAATGTCCATGTTATATTTACGTAAAATTTCCAGTCAAACAAATAAATTTATCTGTTTCTCAATAAAAAAGTGATTTCTGCTATTCTATAGCAGTCCTTTCGCTACCTGTATTTTCTGTACGCTTCCCAGACTTACTGCCATACAAAGAACAGATAATACGAGTTTCGCTTATAGCATAGATGATTATCCAATAAAAAACAAGACTGCCCAGATTATACTTCGGACAGTCTCGCTTTTCATTTACTCATTCACCGGATTCACATGAACCATACAGTGTTTTACATCTTTAAAATTCTTCTCTATACTATGATGAACATTTTCCGCAATGTCATGTGCCTCATTCAGTGGAATCTCACCATCTGCTGAGATTTCAATATCCACATACATCTTAGAACCAAATAATCGTGTCTGGAGAAGGTCGATTCCCTTCACGCCTTTCACACCCATGATCACTTCTCTCATGCTCTCTTCTGTTGCCTCATCGCAGGAATGGTCAACCATCTTATCGATGGCATCTCTGAAAATATCTACAGATGCTTTCACGATCAGTACACAGATTGCAACACTGGCAATCGGATCCAGGATCGGGAAGCCAAGTCTTGCACCAAGGATACCAATAAATGCACCAACAGAAGACATTGCATCTGAACGATGGTGCCATGCATCTGCCATCAGTGCACCGGAATTTATTTTCTTCGCAGCACTTCTGGTATACCAGAACATCCACTCCTTCACTACAATAGAAACAACTGCCGCAATCAGTGCCAATGTTCCAGGAATTGCAATGCTTGCTCCTGAAGTACTCTTAATAATGTTCTCAATTCCATTCATACCAATTCCGATACCGGTTGCCAGAAGTAACCCGGACAAAATAATGGAAGATACACATTCCATCCGCTCATGTCCATACTGATGCTCCTTATCGGATTTTTTGCTGGATAAATTCACACCGACTATTACTACGAAAGTACTTCCCACATCAGATGCTGAATGAATCGCATCTGAGATCATGGCACCTGAATGTGCCAGAATTCCGGCAAGTAATTTAAATAAGGAAAGTAACAGGTTTACTGCAATACTCACACCTGATACCTTCATTGCCACCTTATGTTCCCATGCAGGCTCTTCCTTCTTAGCTGTCGTGTTACTGTTTGTCTTGTCTGACATTGCTGTCATGTTTATTTTTTTTGTCTGTTCCATAACCAGGACCTCCTAAATTTTCTTTTCAAATATATAAGCTTTTGTACTTTCCTATATTTGAGTTTACAGGTTCTTCTTATGTCACATACATTGCGCCACAGTCAGAAAACATATTTCCTTTCTGTGACTTATCAAAGTGCGGTCTTACAGGGGTCTTTTTGTATTTCGGAACTGCACCTGTCTCAGAAAATCCTCCTAAAAAAATCCCTCTAAAAGAAAATCTTTCCAAAACATACTTTTCAGAAAACAAAAAGACACACCTGCGGAACATACACTGTCCCACAGATATGTCTGAAAATTTTCATATCTGCTGCCGCTTCGCGCGGCCCGGCCCCACGCCCTCGAGCATCTCGGGCATCGCCTGCTCAGTTTGTACTGTTGATCTCGCATTCTGTTGAATGTAATGCAGTGCAAAGAGAATATAAATATTTTTTCTGATAATACACTATAGTATATCGGTTAGTCAAGCCAAATGTTATTGAAAATTTTTATCATGATGAAACAATATTCTGCAGCCACACACCCTTCTTAACCAACACAAATCCAATCACACACTTAATCAAATCTGCCAGCTGCACACATGCATAAATCACAAGCACATGAATCCCTGTATAACGACTCAGCACAAACGCGATCGGCACACTGACGCACCAGATAAACACACTGTCAAACAGGAACGTAATAATCGTCTTTCCACCGGAACGCAGAGTAAAATAGGTTGCATGCAAAAACGCATTCTGCGGCATAAAGAATGCAGTGATCATAATCAGATACTTCGCCAGCTCCCTTGCCTCATCATTGGTATTATAAAGCATTGGAAACAGCGGAGCCATAACAAACATCACCATTGCCACACAGGTACAGCACATCACTGAGAACGCAATCATCTTGTTATCTGTATCTCTCGCTTTCTTCATATCTCCCGCACCCAGAAGCTGTCCCACAATAATCGCAACAGAATCTCCCAGCGCAATAAACACAATATTAAACACATTGTTGATGGTATTGGAAATATTCAGCGAAGCAACCACATTCAGCCCTCGAATCGAATAACACTGAGTCAGCATCGCCATGGCAGAAGCCCATAAAGTCTCATTAAACAACAGCGGTGTACCCTTGACCAGAATCTTCTTTGTCAGATTCGCAGGAACCTTAAGCGTGCTGTACAGCCCCTTTGCAAATGCATTCTTCTCCGTATGCCTGTGTGTCCAGCCTATTACAATTGCCGCCTCCACATAACGTGACAGCACAGTTGCGATTGCCGCACCTCTCACACCCAGTCTAGGGAAGAAAAATACACCATAAATCAGCAGGTAATTAAACAACAGATTCACACAGATTGCCACAACCCCGGCTTTCATTGGCAGAACAGTCTCTCCGCACTCTCTCAGAGTGCTGGAATAAATCTGCACCATCATAAACGGCGGCAATCCCAACAGCATAATATCCAGATACTGCTTTCCATACTTAAGCGTATCTGCAATCTGCTGCGCAGTACCCTCTCCCTGAAGATACATACTGATCAGATTCTCTCCAACAGTAAAAAACAGCAAAATCGTTCCAATCGTCAGAATCACAGCCATCCAGAACTTATATCTGAATGTCTGCCTCACACCCTCGTGATCCTTCTGTCCAAAATACTGTGCCGTGAAAATACCCGCTCCGGATACCCCTCCGAAAATGCACAGATTATAGACAAAAATCAACTGATTCACAATGGAAGCCCCTGACATCTGCTCCGTACCGATCCGTCCGATCATAATATTATCCAACAGACTCACGAAATTCGTAATTCCATTCTGGATCATGATCGGAACAGCCACAGCCAGAACCATCATATAAAACTTCCTGTCACCGATAAACTTCTTACGAAACGATGACCTTTCTTTTGTCCTCTCCATAAAACTTTTCCTCATCCTTCTTCACAAAAACAGACTGTCCAGAGACAGCCTTCGCCTTAAGCGTTGTATCACCTACATTACTATAAAACCCCCAACATTTCAACCCCATATCAATAAATTTATACTACCATTTTCTATTCCGTTTCTGTTCCGTTTTTTCTCCACTCCATATCCGATAACACACTTCCATACTATCCTTCACAGTACCAGCCAGTTCACAGCGAAGAAAAATAAATGTTTTGAACCACATCTACAGGGGGTGTAGCAACTATTAGTCTTTGGGAATTTGCGTTATGTCAGAAAAATTCACTGTCTGAGCGAAGCAAGTTTGAATTTTTCTGGCATGGTTTTAGCAAATTTCCAAAGGCTTAGAGTTCCTGCCCCCGCAGCCGTGGTTCAAAACATTTATTTTTCTTCGCGTCCCCTTTGAAACCATTAAAAAACTGCCGTTCCCCAATAATGAGGAAAACGACAGCTTTTCAAAAAGTATTTGCAAGCCTATTTAATAGCACCCTCAACCATACCATTCATAATCTGCTTCTGAGCAAGCAGGAATACGATGATCATCGGAATCATTGCCAGGAGTGCTGCAGTAAGGATCAGATCCCACTGCTTAACATAAGAACCAACAAACGCCTGTACAGCAACCGGAAGAGTCTTAACCTTACCATTCTGTCCTAACATCAGAGAAGGAAGAAGGTAATCGTTCCAGATCCACATACCATTCAGAATAGTAACAGTAACAATAACCGGTTTCAGAAGCGGAAGGATAATGCGGAAGAAAGTTCCCTCAGGAGAACATCCGTCAATCGCTGCTGCTTCTTCCAGTTCATATGGAATACCTTTAATAAAACCAGTTAAGATAAATACTGTCATAGCACCACCGAATCCACAGTATGCAAATACAATACCAGGAATAGACTGAAGCATATTGATTCCAAGGAATTTACCTACATCACGGAATGTAGAAACCAGAGGAAGCATAACTACCTGGAAAGGAATTGTCATGGATGCGATGAATGTCATGTAAATAGCTGTGGACCATTTTGTCTTGTTACGGCAGATAACCCATGCAGCCATACCACCGAATAAAGCAAGTAATACAAGGGAAACAACTGTAATGATCGCAGATGTTCCGAATGCACTCCAGAAACTGAAGTTGGAGTTGTTGACAACGTTTGAAATATTTGTCTTAAACTGTGCAAAGCTTGCACCTGCAAAGCTTACAGGATTTGCAACAATACCGTTTGCATTCTTAAATGTATTAATAAGTACCAGATAGAAAGGAGATAATATGTACGCTGCGATAACAATCGCAACAGCTGTAAGCACTACCTTTGGAGTTTTCTTCGTAACCATTACATTTCAACCTCCTTCTTATTGGAAATTCTAACCTGAATAATAGATACAGCAGCCAGGATAATGAAGAACAGAATAGCTTTCGCCTGACCAAGTGCATAATTGTTCTTGGAGATCGCTGTATTATAAATATTCAGAGCCAGCATCTGAGTACCGTTTGTCAGATAGTTTCCGAAGAAACTTGCGACAGAACCTGTACCATTTGTCAAAGCCATGTTAACATCGAACTGTTTGAATGCTGATGTTAAGGTAAGGAATGTACAGATTGTAATTGTAGCTGCGATCATCGGAATCTTAATCTTAAATAATGTTGTAACTGCATTTGCGCCATCGATCTGAGATGCTTCCAGTACATCTTTAGGTACCTGTGTCAGACCTGTTACATAGATCAGCATGATATAACCTGCATACTGCCAGATATAAACAACGATGATAGCCATCATAGCTGTGTTTGTCTTTGACAGAAGTGAAATATTATTTGTCATCTTGATCAGTACGTTGTTAAATACGAACTGCCATACATAACCAAGTACGATACCGCCGATCAGGTTTGGCAGGAAATAGGAAGCTCTGAAGAATGAGAGTCCCTTAATCTTAGAGGTACAGAGTAATGCAAGCATAAACGCTACTACATTTACCAGAACCATATTCAGAACTACAAACAGAATTGTGATGATCAGTGACCAGAGGAAACTTGGTTCACTGAACATTGCCTTATAGTTTGCAAATCCTATAAATCCTGTCATCTTGATTCCATTCCAGTCTGTAAAGGAATAGAATACACCAAGGCATAATGGAATAATAACTGTTACTACAAATGTAAATAACAACGGAAATACAAATATAAAGTTAACGATGCTTCTGTGATGTTTTAATGTTGGGAATAAATACATTCCCAGTAAGATGCCAATTGCACCGATGATCAGCGCCGGACCTCTCCAGCCAGCTCCGCTTCCGGAAATATCCTGAATCAATGCTGCTGCCAGTAAAATAATACCGGCTATCAGGCATACCATGGAAATTGCTTTTTTACTAGCACTGTTTGTATTCATTTTGCCTTCATCCTTCCTATTTCTTATTTCAAAGCAAAAATCAATGCGTCTTAAACTTTTTGCGTACCTGGGTAAAGGTCTGCCGGACCTTTACTCAGGTATGCAGCGCAAATAAAAGTGGGCGGCAACATAAGCGCCGCCCATAAGTTTCAATTATTAGTTTGCGTATGCACTCTGGATAACCTGTTCCAGTGTCTTAACGAATCCGGCTTCATCAAGGCTGCCAGATGCATAGTCAGCAAATACCTGACCTGTATAGTTCTGTGC